>Ga0207148_1060_pt1 | contig 27491 bp, 27 predicted proteins | sample Alteio_BWMinHeat_34_FD_153558 | JGI IMG/M metagenome (GOLD analysis project Ga0207148, IMG submission 153558) | Enriched cells from forest soil in Barre Woods Harvard Forest LTER site, Petersham, Massachusetts, United States -... | ecosystem: Environmental > Terrestrial > Soil > Temperate forest >... | reverse complement strand
GTGGCAGTCTAGGCGGTAATCGAGTCGGCGGAGCAGGCGGCGGAGCAATTGGCGATCGATCAGGTGCCGTGGGAACCAGCAATCGAGCTGCAGGAACTGGTGCTGGAGGAGCGGGCCTGGGCGATCGATCCGCAAACACCGGAACTCGTGGGGCTGACAGCATCGGGGGCCGGGATCTCTCACGCAGCGGCGGGGAGAACCGGGACGCCTTCGGTGGCGGGGCAAAGGGTTACAGCGGGGCGAACGCACGCGCTACCAGCAGCCGTGGCTCGATGAGCATGGGGGCATCACGCGGCGGTGGCTCCCGAGCCAGCGGTGGCAGGCGGCGGTAATGGGATACATCATCTGTCGGGAGTAACTGAGATGAAATTGACATCGGCGCTTGGAAATCTGTCCGGACTTGGATGGCTTGTCGCTCTAGTCTCCTGGGCATCACTGTCCGTACCACTTCATGTCTCTGGGCTATTCCCCGCCCAAGGAGCCACCTCCGCAACTGTGGCTTCAGTTCGAGTCCCGCAGAGCTTTGATACTCCCCAACAGGCTGCCGACACGCTGATCGCTGCCGCCGAGAAGTTCGACGAGAAGGCGCTCCTGCAGATCTTTGGTGACGATGGGAAGGACATTTTATACAGCGGTGAAATCGCCCAGGATCGGCAACGCATCGCGGATTTCGTCGTTGAGGCACATGAAGAGAAAAGCATCTCTATTGATCCAAAGAGCGGCACTCGCGCATTCCTCCTCGTGGGCAAGGAAGATTGGCCCTTCCCCGTGCCGCTTGTGAAGAAGGGGGCCAGGTGGTCCTTCGATAGCAAGGCGGGGCGTCAGGAATTAGTCAACCGCCGCATTGGCGCCAATGAACTTGACGCCATTCAAATCTGCCGCGGATACGTCGACGCGCAGCATGAGTATGCATGGCAAAGGCGCGACGGATACGATGTCAATCAATATGCACAGCGCATTATCAGCACCAGCGGCAAACAGGATGGCCTAGCATGGAAACATTCTGATGGAACCTGGGGCGGCCCCATTGGGGAGAAGATTGCCCAGGCTATCCAACAGGGCTATACCAACCGGGCCGAACCCTACCATGGCTATTTTTTTAAGGTCCTGAAGGGGCAAGGACCCGCTGCACGGCTGGGGGAGATGAACTACATAATCGAAGGAGCGATGATCGGCGGCTTCGCGTTGGTAGCTGCGCCAGCTCAATATCGCGTCACCGGGGTGAAGACATTTCTTGTGAGCCAGGACGGTGTCGTCTACCAAAAGGATTTTGGGCCTTCCACCCTCGACCAATTCAATAAGATGGAGCGCTTCAACTCGGATAGATCATGGATGACGGTCCAGTAATAATAGCTAGGAAAGACAGGCGCACTCGCAATACAACGAGAGTTTGAAGTGCCTCTAGAGGGCTGAAGAAAATGATCTCCGGCCACTATCAGGTACCACGCAGCACGTATAGATCCTTCCTAAGAAGTCGCCAATAAAGCGCACTCGGCGCTCAGAATCGCATTGGACGAACAATCCTTGAGAGCTGTTGATGGATAGGATGAAAAACCGTTGCATTCAAGGCATCGGCAATCGTCGAAATTGTTTGCAATGTGTCGACCTGGCGATTCTCTTTTGCATCTATCCCAACAATGTCGACGCACAAAGCAACCGTGTGTTTCGCCAGGTTCTTCAAGAACAGACTCGGCACGTCGGGCTCTCAGTGAGATGCGCGTTTATTAAGCCTAGTTTCGTTGCTTGCGAATAAGTGGAATCCAGACCCGTCCCGACCCGGTTACGGCAATGCCATGCCACAAGCAGTGTTGCGTCGTAAACCTGCGGTGTAATACGAAACAATGAGATTAGACCTGGCACGGGTTACCTCGTCGTTTCATCAGTCGTACGACATAAGGATGCGCTTACTTAGTGACCTTTGTGACGTTCCGGGAAACGCTTTTCGGAAACATTCGCGCCGGCAGGAGCCTATATGAGATCTAATCTTTGGATCGTCTGGAAAGATATCAGTTCCGCAATGTTATTGGTATTTTCCCTATCCGCTCTTTGGATCCATCCCGCCCGGGCGCAAACCCCCGACAGAAATCAGGAAATACAGCAACTGAAAGACAAGCTCCAGCAATTGGATCAAACGATGGGGGAGGTCAAGGCGGAGATCGATGCACTCGAACGGCAGGGTCAGCAACCCCCTGCCGAGGCGAAAAAGGCTCCTGCACAGCCCCTGCCTCAGGTCGCTGTTCCCTCGGAGGCGACTGCCGCTCAACCTCAGGCAGATCCTGTACCGCTAGAAGGCGAAATAACGGAGGCTAAGGACAGCCTCAATATCTATGGATTCGCCATGCTCGACTCCGGATACGACTTCGGACAAGTGGATCCGAACTGGTTCGATGTACTCCGCCCTACTAAGTTGCCGTCCTTCTATAACGAGTTTGCACCGAGTGGCAATGTCTACGCGGGCGTGCGGCAGACGCGCTTCGGGGTGAAGTCGTCCTCACCCACTCCGCTCGGCGATCTGAAAACCGTATTTGAATTCGAGCTATTTGGGACAGGAGTTGACGCCGGTCAGACGACCTTCCGGCTGCGGCATGCCTACGGCGAGCTGGGCTCCATCGGAGCTGGTCAAACCTGGAGCCCCTTTATGGACATCGACGTCTTCCCCAATACAATCGAGTACTGGGGCCCGAACGGAATGGTCTTCTTCCGCAACGTGCAGGTGCGCTGGATGCCGATCCGAGGCGAGAGAAACAGCGTGACCATCGCGGTCGAAAGACCCGGCGCCAGTGCAGATGGGGGCATCTATGCCGACCGCATTGAGCTCAGCAATATAAAGCCGCGGTTTAACTTCCCGGACCTCTCGGGAAATGTGCGGATCGACCGCAATTGGGGGCACCTGCAGTTCGCGAGCATCGTTCGAAAGATCGGCTGGGTTGACACCAGCGATAACCCGATCAATCTCGGCGGCAGCGTCGTGGGATGGGGCGTAAACCTGAGTTCCAATCTCAAGGTATCCAAAACGAATCTCGCGAAGTTAGAGGTTTCCTATGGCGATGGGATTGAGAACTATATGAACGATGCTCCAGTAGACGTCGGCATCGGGCGCACCCCCCCGAACTCACTCTTGCCGATTAAAGCTGTTGCCCTGCCGGTGTTAGGCATCGTAGCCTTCCTCGATCATACCTGGGGCGAGCGCTTTACCAGTTCAGGGGGCTTCTCGATGGCCAACATCTCTAACTCAGGCGGACAGCTCCCCTCGGACTTTCATCGCGGCTACTATTCCGTGGGGAACTTGCTCTACCACCCGACTCCGAAGGTCACAATGGGTGGTGAGTTCCAGTGGGGGCAGCGGGTGAACTTCAGCGATGGGTTTCATAGCAACGATTACCGGATACAGTTCTCGTTCAAATATGACTGGGACAAGAGTTTCAAATTCCCCAGCCTCTAAATCCCGAACCATGAATTGGGTCTGTCAGTGCCTGAATGGAACGGCCGCACCTCCCATTCAGAATCCGGATGAATCGAGAGCGGATTCAAGGAGAATCACAATGAATACGAAACAACGGACGCGGGAAGTGATCCTTGTCCTAGCGATGATCGCAACCGTCTTCTCCTCAACTCGAATCTCCTCTCAAGCCACTCGATCCAGTCCCGTGGCTCCCCGTCGCGAGGTCGTGGCGGCCGTCGTTCAGGAGGCCTACGACAAATTCAAGAATGACAGCAATGGAAAGAACGCCGATTATATTCCCTATCTTGCGCACGTGGACTCCAAACTATTTGGTATTGCGATCGTTACAACAGATAACCAGGTGCTGACCAAAGGTGACGTGAACTATTCCTTCTCCATCCAATCGATCTCTAAGGTTTATACGCTGGCACTGGCCATGGAAGCCTTGGGACCGGATGTGGTCTTTGACAAAGTTGGGTCTGAGCCTACTGGTCGCCCATTCAACTCTCCTGTGGCGGTCGTGGATATGAAAAGCCACAGCGCCAACCCTCTTGTGAATGCAGGCGCCATTGCCACTGCCAGTCTGATCTCCGGCAACGATGCGGATGAGAAGTGGAACAAGATCTTAAGCTTCTACAGCCGAGCGGCTGGAGAAAAGTTGTCTCTTATCGACGAAGTGTATAAATCCGAAGCCGCCACCAATACCGGAAACAAAGCTCTCTCTATGCTTCTGGCCAAATATGACCGTATCTATGCGGATCCATTTGAATCGGTGGACATCTACACCAAGCAGTGTTCGGTAGGCGTAACCGCAACGCAACTTGCACGGATGGGTGCCACTCTTGCAAACAATGGAATCAACCCCGCCACAGGAGAACAGGTGATCAAAGCTGATGATGTTCCCTACATTCTCAGTGCAATGACCATGGCCGGTCTTTACGACGGCTCTGGCGGGTGGGCCTGGCATGTAGGCCTCCCCGCAAAGAGCGGAGTTGGTGGAGGGATCGTAGCGATCGCCCCCGGGAAGGGCGCTATTGCCGTATTCGCACCCCCATTGGATGAGGCTGGAAACAGCGTCAAGGCGCAAGAGGTGATCGAGTACGTAGCTCGCAAACTGAACTACAACCTTTATTCGCCCGCTTCAGTCGGCTGGAAATGAGTATTTCCTGCGATGCCGAATTGAAGGTAGACAGTAGGCGAGACATCAGCTAACAAAGCTCAGTTCCTCCTTTTTCATATAGGACCGACCATGCAGAGTCTTTTAATTGAATGCGTGGCACTCGAAACAATACGGCAGGAGAATGAAGCATGCAGCGGTTAGCGCTAACGGCACTCTCACAGGCCGTCATTTTGTTTGCGATCACATGTTGCACCAGCTTCGCGAACGGACAATCCACGATTTCTTCCGTTCCATCCGATCCGAAGCTCAATCCTCCAACCGTTGATGAAATGCTACAGAAAGTAGATTTGTTGGTTCGGCAAAACGAGCAGTTGGAAAAACAGAATCGCGAGTTAATGAACATCATCTCGGCCATGCGCCAAGTGTTGGCCAAGCAGCCTCACGCTTCGCTGGCTGATGTGACAGAACCCTCAATGACCGCATCAATGTTTGAACCGGATAAGTTCACTTCAAAACCTCCGATGAACGCAGGAGTACAGACTGCTAATGCTGCGCCTGGCCAAGAGCAGAGCAAACGGTGGGGAACTTACACTCCCAATTTAGGGTTCAAGCTGGCCAATACAGAGTATGGTGACTTGAATCTCAGCATCTATTCCTACGCACGCTATCTGAACCAGCGAGCCCTTGATCCGACCTACACAAATGCATTCGGCGTCACTACAACGATTCAACAACGCCAGGACTTCCAACTACAGAAGGTGCAGATCAAGTTCTTGGGTTGGGTGATGAATCCAAAGTTCCGCTATTTTCTTTACGCTTGGTCTTCAAATGCTTCGATGGGTCTGCCTGCTCAAGTGGTACTCGCCGGGAATATGGGCTACACCTTCAACGACTACCTCACCGTAACGGCAGGAATCATGTCGTTGCCTGGAACACGGAGCGTCGAAGGCAACTTTCCGTTCTGGCTGGGAGTGGATAGCCGTCTGATCGCCGATGAGTTCTTCCGCCCCTCATACACCGCGGGTATTAGGGCTAGCGGAACTCTGCGAAAAGGGTTGATTTATCAGACAATGATCGGTGATAACAACAGTATTCTGGGAGTGAGTGCAGCCCAACTACCAAATTATTTCCAGACGACTGCTAACGCGCTCGTGTGGATGCCGACGACAGGTGAATTCGGCCAGGGTTTCGGCGACTTTGAAAATCACGAAAAAGCGGCGACCCGCCTGGCTGGTCATTTCAGCTATAGTAAGGAGGATGCCTTGGAGCAGCCGAACACCGAGGAATTCGAGAACACTCAACTGAGGCTCTCTGACGGCAGTATCATCTTCACGCCGAATCTCTTTGGGCCGGGGATCACGGTCAACAATGCAATTTACAAGATGGCATCGATCGATTTTGGTGTTAAGTATCACGGCTATGCGCTAGAGGGAGAGTATTACCCTCTGCACAGATTAAGCAACTTCCAAGGCACCGGCACGTTGGGCCTGCGGCCAAATACTGACTACGGCTACCAGCTTCAGGTCTCAGCGATGGCAATACAAAAGACGCTTCAGGGCTACCTAGGCGGATCGGAGGTAATCGGCCGCTATGGGAGGCCATGGGATTTCCGCGCGGGCATCAATTATTTCCCTTTCAAGAATAGAGTCGTCCGGTGGAACACCGAGTTTCTCTATCTGTATAGATCCCCAGTCGGTTACACCTCGGTTCCCTTCCCACTCGGTGGCACTGGACCAATCGTCCATACAAATCTTGAACTGGCGTTCTAGGGAGGCTGAATCAACATCGATCCTAGACAAAGTCACACTTATAGATTCGCCTGCGACCTGTTGACGGCGATGGAAGCAATGAGAATATCAAGTGCGTGGCTCTGCGTTTGGTGAAAACGTCCAGATTGATCCGAATACTGCCAGGCAACTCAATATTGAATCGCTCCCGGACGACTCCCTGCACCCTGGAACGATCTTGCTCCTCAGCGGCTAGAACTGCACTTCAACCGCCGCTCGCGTCGCCGCCTCTCAGGAGGTCAAGGCAGAATGACTAATTCCGACTTGTTGCCCCCGCTCATTCCGTAAACGGTGCCGGAGCGGAACGCACCCACATCGTACTTATAGCAGCCCGGAGTGCGTGCTTTTCTCCTCACCTGCTTCTCCCCACCGCCCATAATCGGGTCGTCTGGGTCAAATGGCGAGTCGGTGCCGAACGAAACCATGAACCCATTGTTTTTGTTCGAACTCGTCCACAGTACGGTAGTACCGGCCGTGATACAGAAAAACTGATTATCCTTCGCGTTGGGAATACTGGGCCTTACGTTGGCGGAGTTGCTTGACCTGGTGATGTCAATCGTGCACGGAGATGAAAGCGAACCGCAGGTGTTAGCTGCATTGCAGAGGTTGGCGGGTTGCGTTTCATCACAAACATATTTGCTCTTCGCTTGGGCCGGTGCGGATGCGCAACTCAGTAGAACGGGGCAAAACAATAAGAGCGGCACACTCCATGATAAGAGAAAGGCACTCCAAATTCTAAATCGTTTGCGAATTGTCATAATGATAGTCCCACACCCTGTTCGCGCAGCAACCACAGGCACTCGGTGAAGACCGGATGCCGACGGCGAATGTCCGCTTCCTTACTGAGCTCTGTACTGCCTCTCGCTGAATAATGCAAGATCCGAAATCTAGCGACCTTCCAACCGATGGAACAAATTGTCCGATCTCATTTCCATTCGATGATGTTAGTCAGCTTCCAGGGATTCTGGTTCAGTTCGTACTGCAACTCTCCTTCCTTGTTGACGATCAGCTGCGCTGCCGGGAAAAGAACACCGGAACTCTTACTTTTATCGTTATCATCCAAGTTGATTTCACCGGCGGTCAGATTGAAACTCTTCGATTGGCTATTCCAATAGGATTCGCCGAAAGCAATCCTGCGGTTGGTAACAAAACGGATGGTCCTACCGGTCGGCGTCAATATCTCTCGGATAAAGCTGAGATCGTATCCAAGTGTGCCGGGGATCGCTATCCTGCCAACGCTTTTCATCTTCTCAAGAGCGTTCACTAATCCTTCGTTCTGCCCCTGCTGAAATGCCTGTACGAGGATATCTCTATCCTCGGGGCTAGAGAACTCATAAATAATGATTTTCACGCCGAAGTTCCTTCCGAGCTGTGTGTTTGTACCGAAGGCCGTAGCATCTATGGTTTCGGTACTCCCCCGTTGTCCAAAACCTGGGACGCTAGCGATCAAAAGCAGAACAACCAGAGCCTTAACGATGCTTAGACTTTTTAAGGTAGTGAGCACGCAGTTCGCCTCCTATCGCACAGTCTGTCTGGTCTATACGATCCGCCATACGAATAAGGATCAATTGCTTAGATTCACCTTTTGGGATTTGCGACGCCTGAATATCCCCGATTGTTCTATCCAGCGGATTGTGAGAGTACTACCACTTCAACCGCTGCACCTGGTTCAGCTTCGAACCACCGTAGTGCTATCTCCAATGTGAGTAGCTCTTATCCACAATCTCCGGCTCTTTGCACGTCTGATCCGTCCGCGCCACCTTGCCACCCCGAGCCCAATTTGCCGCTGCAAGTTCACGTCTTCCACCTCTGGATCATCCCGCCTATTTGCACCCCAGGCCACATCAGTTCCCAGGTAGCAAAGCGTGTGTTCGTATCAAATTGATCTTCTTGTCTATCATTGAGCCTGAGCACCGACCGGCACCCATTGCTCCTAGTTCTCCTGTAATCCGGAACGCTCAGAGGGCACATGTTCCCGTATAGCGTCAGGTCTCAGAGTGCTCAGCCCGTTTGCCGCGAACTGGATAATGAGAGGGGTCTCATTTATGAACTAACGAAAAGCTGTGGATCAAGCTTGTTGAGCATCTTGCGGAGCTTCGCAATGCTTGCCTCGGTTGTCCTTTCCCCGATAACGGCCATTTCATCAGCCCGAGTGAACTCTGAAATATCAAAGGATGTCACGTCGGGGGCGATCACAAAGTCTGCCGGTTGCACGCCAACGGAGTTCATGTTGAAGCCTTGGATCATGGTCTGTCGCATCATCACCTGAATCGTAGAAAAGAAGTGGTGGCCAAGCGAACGCTCCCTGGAGCGCATTCCTATAAAGTCTTTTTCTAGTTTTGCCGTGACGCTCGATGCGATAACAAAGTTGCATCCTTTGGCAACCAGCACGTTGGCAGGAATATTGTTGAGCAACCCGCCATCGACCAGCGCTCGGTCTGCTCGAAGGATAGGCAGCGAAAGCGGAGGAAGATTAATGCTCTCCAAGATATTCATCGTCGCATCGCCAGCCTCGCGGACCACTGCTTCTCCTTCGACTAGGTCAACGCTTACCGAGAACATCGGAAGCTGCAACTGTTGCATCGTTGCTCGACCCAAGTACTTCCGCAGCATCGCTTCAAACAGGTTTCGTCTGTACTTGTAGAGCAGATACCAGTAGCCTCCACCTGGCAGCTTTCGAAACAACCACGATGGCTTCAGATCGTTTTTGAAGAGCTGAATAGCACATTCTGCATCCAAGCCAGCCGCGTAGATAGTTCCGGTCATCGCCCCCGCACTCGTACCGGCCAACATGTCCACGTAGACGCCGTGCTGCTCAAGCGCTTTGAGCACCCCAAGATGGGCCATGCCGCGAGCTGCGCCACCTCCGAGTGCTAAACCAATTTGGACGCCTCGCAAATGATGAATGATGCGCTCTACTCCATGCTGCAGTAAGCTGCCTTGGCTTGTTCCAGGAGCCTCTAAGGAGAGCTTAAAGTCTCGTGCGGCGAGTTTGCACAAGTCAGGAGCATACGGGACGAATTGGGTGTTGTTGTCGAGCAACCACGCAATCCGGAGCTTATCTCGCCATCCTGGCACACTCTTCACTAGAGCTTGGAGCATATGTACCGCTGCACGCTCATCTTGCGGCCGAATGCACCACAGTACGATGTCGACATAACTCAAAAACCGCTTCATTACTTTTTCTGAATGATCCGCCCGAATATCGAATAGAAGCCGTCGATAGGCGGACCATTCTTTGATCAGATCATGTGGTTCCTCCACATCTCCAATAAGGAATCGAAAAGGGATGCCTTCGGTGGGTTTCCATTGCTGGTCGTCGCCGGCAATACATGGAGACTCGCCCAGCTCTCGAAGGCGACGTGCCAATCGGTCAACGAGTGGGCGGCTCGCCGCAGTGTGATGTACGATACCAACGACGGACGGCTTCGGAAGCGAACGATCGACCATCACATATCGTTTGAATACGTTCGCTGCCAGGCGAAACATAGCGACTTGAAACTCTGGGTGCTTTGCCGTCAATTGAAGGAGGTTTGATAGGGTTATTCGTATTGCCGTGGACGGTTCAGTAGCCTCGACCTGCAGGTGAGAACGATCAGATAAACCGAGGGAAAATAACCCGACGACGGCGCCCCGTGCAAAAGTATCTTGCTGGATTTCCTTGCCGAGCGAATCGTAGAGCGTTGCCTGCATCCGGCCTCTGACCAGGAAATACACGTGCTCGATCTCTGATTCGATCTCAATGACCATCTCTCCGGCCCGAAACATGATCCAATCAGCCGCATTCGTGATCTCCGTCAACGTGTCCTCATTGAGTTCTTTTCCCCACTCAAGCCTACGAAGTTCGATATGAAGTCGATCATCTGCTCGGTTACCGCTGTCATTCATCTCGTTCTCCTTGAGTGAGGTAGATTCTAGGCTACTAAAATGCTTATTGGACCGTGACTCAGAGGGCGGATATCCAACCCTTCTGCCTTCATTTCAGTCTCCCTTTCCATCGAAACCGCCTTTATATTCTTCCGACACGAGACTAGCCAAGATTGGTAAGGATACTGCTCGCATGCTGACGACAGCAAATTGTGCTTGGACGCCATCAATTCCCGGCACGAAACAGAATGGCTCGCTGCTTGTTGATGTCTAAACAGTCTTTCGCTGCTGCCACGCGAGCTGGCGTTCACCACTCAGCCGAGGCACCATTCGCAACTACGCTGAACACTGGCATCTGTGCTAGTTCTTCACACAAAGTGGCGATTAAATAATTCCATTGCAGACACTTCACCACCATGCAACGACGTTTTGACCGTTGCAACAATGATGAAATGAATCAAACATAGCCATGAAGAGATTATCCTCAGGTAAAAATGTTCATGTACACTCGGCTACGGAATCGCCTTCATTGTCTCCCTGGCTGAACAGTCAAATCACCACCTGTGCAGTGGGTGTGGCATCCGGGTAAATCCCACGAGGGAAAGAAATACAGCCGTCGCCAATACCTCTGCTCACGACTGGATTGACAGATGGAAGGGGAATAGCATGCCGAGTGCCGGGAGAAGGCCGGGTCCAAAACTAGCCGCCGCTGGGATGGTTTCCTCAGCCTCCGAGGATTTTTCGCTGGCCTTGGGCGGGCCTCTGTATCAACTCTATTTGCGCACCCGACTTGCACTCCCTGCACTTGAACTTCTGCGCCGCAGGATCATCTCATGCGTGATGATCTGTTGGCTTCCTCTCCTGATCCTTTCGCTTGCTGAAGGCCATGCCGTCTCTGGTGTTCGTGTCCCCTTTCTCCTTGACATCGAAACCCATGTCCGTTTTTTGGTGGCGCTCCCTCTGTTACTGGTCGCCGAGGTCGTAGTCCATCAAAGAATATCGCCTCTCATCTTACAGTTTGGCGAAAGAGACATCATCTCTGAGACGGATTGGGGCCGGTTCCAAGCGATCGTCGCATCGACGCTGCGCCTGAGGAACTCAATTACTGTGGAAATCATCCTACTTGTGCTGTCTGCAACGGTATCAAACTGGGTATGGAGGGAACACCTAGTTCTCAAAACACAAACTTGGTATTCGTTGCCGACTGGAGCAGAGATGCACCTAACCGTGGCTGGACTGTGGTATGTCGGCGTGAGTCTCACTGTGTTGCGTTTTATGCTCTACCGATGGTACTTCCGCATTCTTCTTTGGTACCAATTCTTATGGCGTGTGCGTGGACTGCCTCTTCATCTTAACTTCTTCCATCCAGATCGAGCTGCAGGGCTGGGGTTTCTCAATGTAAGCCTATTTGCATTCGCTCCGATACTGGTGGCGCACACCGCCTTTCTGGCAGGCTTCATCGGAGGAAGAATCGTGCATGATAACGCTCACTTATCTACATTTAAGATGGATGTTGTAGGAGTAGTGGTTCTGCTCATGCTCGTTGTGATCGTGCCGCTCTGTTTTTTTGTCTCGCATTTGAAGCGGGCGCGACGTACGGCAATCAAAGAGTATGGTCTTTTGGCCAGCCGATATGTGAATGATTTTCGACGTAAATGGATCAACGAGACCGCAGAGCGCGATGCGAGTCTACTTGGAACACCCGACATTCAATCCTTGGCAGATTTAAGCAATGCTTATACTGTTGTCAGTGAAATGCGCTTGCTTCCATTTGGGAAACGAACTCTGATAGAACTTGGCTTGCTACTCTTAGCACCACTATTTCCACTAACATTGGCCGAAGTTCCACTCGAGCAAATCATCGATCGCGTCATAAAAGTGGCGTTATAGCGAGATAACACCAATCGCAAGAACGTCCCAGTCCGGCGATGTTTATGAAATACGCTCCAGAACATGAAGACAACTCCGCCGCAGTACCGGAAGTTGTTTTGATTGCTCGTGTTTGTTAATGGGTTCTAGTATCTCGATATAATATAGTCGAGCCCGGCTGGACGGATCGAGATCCTCGTTGAAACAAGATATATCACGTGGTATTCCCATAGCCCATGCACTCTCCTTTGACCGCGAAGAGTTCTAGAAAGTTCAATTGAACACCGCCGCCTCCCTGTTGAAGTTGCGGCTGTTCAGCCCACCAAGTGTAGGGTTGAAGCGCAGATAGGAATACTCATCAAAAGATTCCAGGCGATCTTGGCCAAATGCTTCCATTCCATACCATAGGACGATGCCGATCGGAATGAGATTCTTCAGTTTCATGTTTGTCATCCTTCTGTGGTCGCGAATCGCTTGTGCGCCTTCCGATGTCGAATGGTTCTGCTGCCAATGACTGACTAGTCGTGTGCTTAGTTTCTGGGGTGATGTAAGTCCGTACTCCATAGCGACGACGTACCTAGCTATACTCTCAGCGCAATCAGGCAGCCTGGCATCGGCACCCTTGCATCATTGTTATGTGCCAGCGATTCCCTTGTTCTGCAGGACCCTGACCACGACTCGCCGGTTCTGGGCCTGCCCCTCAGCCGTTTGGTCATTGCCGATCTGCCTGCTTTCGCCCATCGCACCGGGGGCCAGAATATTGGTGAGAGGAATGTGCCCCTGCTGCTGAAGAAATTGAGTAACGTTGTTGGCTCGGTCCTCGCTAAGCTCTTGATTCAATGAAGCGCTGCCCACGGAGGAGGCATAGCCCTTCACCTGAATCGTGTAGGCGGTGATCGTCTTAGCCTTCTCGGCCAATGTCAGTAGCTGTGGCTCATACTTCGGGTCGAGCGCCACCTTGCCGTTGTCGAAGTAGACCGTCACCTCGTCCATAATGTTGTAATCGTCTAATTGCCCGAAACGTTTATTTGCGGCTTCGATGGCGGCCTTATTGGCGTCGATCTTCTCTTGTTGCCGCTGGAGCGCTGCTTGCTGAGCTTGCAACTCCTGCTGGGTTTGTTGGATCTGCTCCTTCGCGGGTGCCATGCCGGCTTGGATAGTTTGCGCGTCCTCCAGGTCATTGCCCTTGAACCTGACTGAGCTCGCAACAAGCTGATTTTGGGCGTTGTCGGATCCCTCTACCTTGACCTCGAGACCCGGAATCAGCGCAGCCATAGACATTTCCTTTCGTCGTGCCTTGAAGACTCCTTGTACTTGCGCCACATCTGTCGTGTCGGTGAGGATCACAACCAGCTTCGACGAATCCGCGGTCTGCAACGTCATGGTGTCCCCGTTTCTCCCTGTGATTATCCCTTGAACCTTGGCGGTCTGAGCGGCAGCAACACCGTATAGCGACAGGAGTGTTGCTACTATTGCGGTTGCTATCAATCTGCCTCTCTTCATATTCCCCCCTTTTTTGCATTTCTATGTTGTGCTGCAGCTTCAACCTCAGTTGACTATCCATGCACCAATGTGGTCATCGGGGGGAACTACGTTGTTCCGCATCGCCTTGGCAAAATAAGCACAAACCATTTCAAATCATGGACTTTTTCGGTGATTTGTGTTCAGCTTGTTCGCTTGGCTCCCGTCTTTATTGGTCTTGTAGAATTCCGTTTGTCCTCGTCTAATGGCGGGAGGGCCTCGACTTCGAGGGCTGCCGGACACTAGTAATGCGACGTGCAAGTGGATGGCCACACTACACGTTTTGAGCTCATCGTAAGTTATTCAACACAATGGTTTCGGCGCTAGCGCGCTCCAGGTACGCGTTCGCGCAACACACGAGAATTGGGGAGCACACGAAATAGTGGAGGAGGGCAGCGCTGCTCGAGATCGGAGTCGTGACATCCGAGAGAAGCAGGGACCTTCAGATCGCCATGATCAATCTTTGTGTTTTCTGAAAGGTGTACGCACCATATAGCCAGTTGACCGGAAGTTGGGTGTTTACGGAAGCGTTGCCGCAGGACTCGACGTCGGAGTTGTTTTCTGAGCGATGCAAGCGGTAGTGAGCGATGCCAGGAGGAATGCGATCACGGCGTTTGCTCGCGCGGACCGAACGCGAAACGCCGACCTGCGAACGACTCACAGCAATTGCGGTGGGAGGAATTGTGCCGCTAATTCTAGAGGATGCATTCAAATGCCTATCGTAGCGTAGTCTCAACGCAATCAGTTAGACTATGATCAGCGCCCTTGCCTTATTGCAAGGAGAGGGCCAGACGCCATCCGGATTTGGTGACATCCGTACCTTTCAGGTTAGTTTCGAGGCGAACAAGTGGGTGCAGTAGCGGAATCCAACGGTGACTGTTAATAGCTGCGTCCTGACATTCTCCTTTGGCGCATAGTGATAGCGTGGCTCGACGTAAAACCGGTGGGGGTTCCTCACCCACTCTAACCGTGAAGCCGATCCCGGTGTTCCCACCCAAGGCGCCTGATGCACGGTAATACCACCCACCACCGCCAATGAAGTAAGTTCCGAAACGTTCCTCGCGGAGCTCAAATCGATAATTTCCGGTAAGAGAGAATAAGTCCCTTCTCCCATGTCCTGTAAAATGGTCTGACCCAACGGATTAAGCTATTTCCACATGAACTCGCCCGTGACTCCTTGACGTCTCATGAAGTTATAACCGGCGCCGTAAAGTACACCTACTCCGACGTCTGGAAGCTGAGAAGTTGGGTGCAGAGGCACACTGATAGGCATCCCGAGATTTGAATTGAATTTCACATAATCATTGGAGTCAATCTGTGCAGAGCGGACTCAACCGAGAGACAGCCATAAGAGCATCGACGATGACAGCCTTTATGCCATACTTCATCTGGTCTGTCTCCACCCACCAATTCTGGCGCAACCAACAATCGAAGACCAGCGGTTGCAGTTCTACCCGCACCACGTCCGGAGTGTTTGATGTCGATAGGTATTGAACGGTTGGATTGTTCCAGGATCGCCGGCAAAGAGTACTAGGTGGCCCACTCGATACAGCATCTAGATCACCAACAAACCTATTGTGCAGCCTCCATCCCGATGGAACGAAACATTTTGTGTTTTGCGGCGAGTTGTCAGCCATCCAGAAATGATCCCCCCCGGGGCATTGGCGACGATCATGTGACCCGCCGGAAATTACCCGCGACAATCCCAGATCGCCGCGGAGCGACCGCACCTGAGGATGAGCAGGGTTGTTGACCAGCCTTAGCTGGCCGGAGAGAATGCGGTTGCGTACAGGTAAGAAAGGTCGTGGGCTTATTGGGGCTCCGTCAGAAAACGGATAACAGTGCACGTTTAGCATTTGCTACTTCGAAAAGTACCTCGCCGCGACGCTTCTTCTCAGATCCCATGTCATCTCGCAAACAAACTTTTCTGAGACGGCGCTCGATGGAGAGATGATTTTCACCACGTAAAGATGCTCGTCTGAAGACCCTTCGTTTAGCTTCTAGAGTGGCCGGCAGAGGTCGTAAACAAGGAATCAGAAGCGTGCGCTCTTTACCGTGCTCTGCCGTCCGTTTTCTGACGGAACCTCTAGACCACTACGACCCGACTCTCGTGAGCTTCAGACCGAGTTATTCCCGCAACGCTATAAACAGACCACGATCGTTAGCGCCCGGAGGAACACCGGTAGTGTCCAGACTTTTTCGCACTTTCAGTTTGAGGCCTGACGTTGGAAGGTTGTTGGGTTGGTGTTGTTTTGCTCTGGCCCCCATGGGGCCAGAGCAAAAGGTCAGGCGATAGCGACGACTTCTGCCAGCCGGTTCATCTGTAGATAGCGTTTGGTTCCCCATCGGGTGGAGGCCACATGTCTGAGGCGTGCGGCGACCAGCATCAGGGCCGAGTTGCCATCGGGGAAGGCTCCGACTACCCGCGTTCGTCGTCGGATCTCACGCATCAGCCGCTCCAGCGGGTTGTTGGTGCGCAGACATCGCCAGTGCTCCGGTGGCAGGTGGTAGTAACTCAGTGTCTCGCCGATACCGTTGGCAACGATCTCCGCGGCCTTGGCCAGCTTCATCGCACGCAGCTTCTCCACTACCTGGCGAGCCTTTTCCGCGGCGGCTGCGGCGTCCTCCTGAGCATGGATGGCCTTCAGCATCGCGGCCACCTCCTTCACCTTGCCGGTGGGCACCGCCGTCCACACGTTGCGATAAAAATGGACCACGCAACGCCGCCACTTGGCCTCGGGGTAGAAGTCGGCCAGGTTCTCGACCAGTCCCATGCACTTATCGGAGACGAACAGCTGTAACCCCTTCAGGCCACGCTCCTTCAAGCCGCGAAGGAACTCCGTCCAGCTCTCCTTGTCTTCCTTCGCGCCTTCGCTCACCGCCAGGATCTGCCGGTAGCCGCTCTGCGAGACGCCGATCGCCACCAGTACCGAGACGTTCTTCACCTCGCCGCCCCAACTCCGCTTCAGCCAGATCCCATCCAGGAAGACATAGGGAAAATCACCCACCAGCGGCTGCTGCCGCCACTGCTCGATCTGCTGGTAGATCCGCTGGTTCAGATCGCTCACCGTCGAGGCCGACACCCGTGTGCCCCACAGCGCCTGCGTGATGTCTTCCACCCGGCGCACGCTCACCCCGGCCAGATACATCTCGATCAGAGCCTCCTCGACCGAGGTCTCGCGACGCCGATACCGCTCGATGATCGCCGTCTCAAACGGCAGGCTGCGCAGCTTCGGAACCTGCAGTGTGACCTCACCAGCCTTGGTATGCAGCTGCCGCTCATAGCTGCCGGCCCGCGTGTCCTTGCGATCTTCCGTCCGTTCGTACTTCCGTGCTCCGCACAGAACATCCGCCTCCGCATCCAGAAGCGCGTTCAACGTCTCTTCCACCGTCGCCCGCACCACCTCGTCCAGATGCGCTCGGATCTTCCCCTCGTCGATCTGTACCACTGCGCCCAGAGACTTCGTGTCGCTCACTGCGCCTGCGTCCATCGTTGGCTCCATCACAAGTCCTTCAGAGGTCTCACTCCTCCTGCTTGTAACAACCGACAACGGCAAAACTCAAATCAAATGTGCGAAAAATAGCCTACGTTATCGGAACACCGTCTCTGTGTGCCTCTTATCCCTCAGCTGTAAGGGGGCCGACATCCTATTAGCAATCCTATTGAGAACGCCGTCTTCACACTGTGAAAAAGGATCCCTACGCTTTGGTATTAGAACAAGGAAATGCTTGCGAAAAAGCGAGCCAAATCAGAACAACAGTTCGTTCGTCGCTGGTTTCTGGATGATTCTCGATATACGTTCTGACGATTTGCAGGAGTTGCTTTCTTTGAATCGGCTGGTTAGGTGCGCAGAATTCGCGCGGCACGAGGTGTAGATTGTCAACGACAGACATAGTTTCGAAGGCTCCATCAACATAGCTCAGGCACTAGACAAGAGTATGGGTTTCGTAGGAGATTAACCCGTTTGACTGCTTGTCAACCGACGAGCATGCTCCCAAGAAAATCTTCCCGGACTTAGTGATGTCTTCGGGGGGGCTTCTCGCCCCGTGGGAGCGCGGGGATGGCAACCAGTAACAGCATTAGGCATGTTGTGGCTAATTTGTTACAAATGCTCTGCATCTGCTACTCCTCTCTCTTCTAGTTGCTACGAGGTACCCGTCTTTCGGGCTCAGGGCTTGGTGATCTGACTTCCAGTGACTCTTCCTGGACGGCTTCTTTCGTGGTGAGCCTGTCATCCCGGCCAGCGTGGGCTGCCAGTCCACGCTGGCAAACATCTCGTTCGTGACGACAGTGGGCCGGATCTTGCCCGGTCATTGTATCTTGGCAGGAACCGGGTGGCTGAAGCGTACTGGAGGACTTGTTCCTCCACAATGGCTGACCGTGGACAGCGTCTCGCTACAAGTCCAACATCTTGGGCGACCTCCAAGAATTGGGCGCAGCTAAAGGTCTTCCCTCAACGCGTTCCAACGAGAAATCATTGAAAGCCATAGGCTTTCGCATCAGAAAGCGGATCGCGCTTTTGGCTTTCAAATTGCCCTTCAGTGGAAAGTACTGCCTAAGTGATCTATATGGGACAGCTAATTTTGCGCATGTGGAAAGGAATATGGGAACGATTTGCGACAAAATGGGCCCGCTCCTGGCCGCGTCCGGAGAGCCTGACATTGTAGAAAAATGCAAGAAGGCTATACGGCTGGCGTGTCCATGATGCTCTCAACAGTGGCCAGACGCCCACGATGGCCAACTTTGCAACGCTTTCCATCGCTTCTACAAGCTTCAATCGACCCGTTCCGAGCTAGCGGACCGGTTGGCGATCCAGACGTTACCAAGGCTATCGACGGCCATCCCGCTGCCGGGCCAGCCGGCCTTGTGTCCAGGGAGATTAAGGAGACACTTGTGAGTTTGTTCTATCGACGATTTTCTGTCACGGTCGTGGCGGCAGCTCTGTTGCTTGGCATCCCCGCAAAGGCGCAGGAGTCCGCGGATGTCGCTACCACTAGCGAGGATGCATCCGCCGCGACTCCGCAAACCCCACCCGCAGCCCCCGATGACAAGTGGCACTACGCCATCAGCCCGTATCTATGGTTTGCAGGAACGCATGGCACAGCCGGGTTTAATGGCCGGGAAGCCAGCTATCATGCCAGCTTCAGTGACCTCTTTAAGTACCTCAACATCGGAATCATGGCTGCAGGTGAGGTCCGCAGGAAGCGCCTCGTATTTCCCGTCGATTTCCTATGGATGAAGCTGTCCGATGACAAAAGTTTCCCGGAGAGCCCTTTTCCTGGAGCCACCTCGATCAAGGTGAAGATGTACCAGAGCATACTTACTCCTAAAGCCGGTTATCGCATCGTTGACCAGGAAAAGATGAAGGTCGATGGCACGCTCGGCATCCGCTATTGGCACCTGGGAGAAAACCTCAGCCTGCAACCGTCCAACGTGAACAACTCGCAGTCAGCCAACTGGGTAGACGTGGTGGCAGGAGCAAGGTTTCAGATGCCGCTCTCCCCCAAGGCCTCGGTCATGATTGTGGGCGACGCGGGCGCCGGTGGCGCAAATGTGGATTACCAGGTGGCCGGCGCGCTGGGCTACAAGGTCAAGCCAACCGTCTTGCTGCAACTAGGCTGGCGCTATCTCGACGTGAACTACCGCCCCAGTTCAACGTTTATCTTTGACGGTGCCACAAGCGGAATCCTGCTAGGCGCCACCTTCAATCTGAAATGAGGTAAACGGAATACAACATGAAAGCTTGCAACAGGCGTTATGAAGCCGGCGCTACGAATACCGTCGGGACAGGTTATTTTGGAAATCATCTGATAACAGGGACAACCGCCTACATGACCACATTCAGTTTGGTGCTGGCCGCAATGGCATGCTGCCACTGAGTGCAACAAATCCAGGGGCCGCGGCGGCAGGGGCCTCCGGTCGGAGCAACAGGCAGTAAGGTCCGGATTGCCCGTAAATCCGCCCAGAACGCGGAACACTTATTCTTATCAGTGGCAGCGGGAATATTCTTCTGCTGTGATCGCCGGTAGACTCCGACTAAGGTGTGGAAAGGAGGGCGTTTGGACACAGTGGAATCGGTAATGCAGTTTAAGGCTCCCGCTTAAATAGTTCGTGCGGATCGCGTTTTGCTTGCCGCTCAAAGTACGACGCAATGCCCAAGGCAAGAATCAGAGCCGCAATCCCAAACAGCGTCAAACTGGGCACTGTGTTCGGTTCTTCGATGATGACCTTACGCGCCATCGCAATCAGCGCGACCTCAAGAACCACGCGAACGTGTATTACATCCTTCTTCAAGTAGGCTTTCAGCGTCTCAATCAACTCCACGCCGATCAGCACCAGCAGAAAGTAACCAAAGATTTCCAGCAGGCCCTGGACTCGAATCAAGAACCGCGGAGGAGCCATGATCTCTTCACCCACCAATACGCCGAGATGTATGGTCGAAAGAATCACCACCACGACAAGTATTCCCGCGAGCACCACGACGTTGAGTTTCTGAACTTTCGTCAGTATTGTTTCCAGGGTCACAAATGCTCCGTTCGATAGAAGATCGCCGTTCCTCACAGCCTGTAGCGCAATCGAGTGGCCAGCCCCTAGTGACCTTGGCATTTCGAACTCTACATCTCTGCAACGGGGTATTAAAGGGAGCTGCGGGCCCGCGGCATCCGCGATAGCTCCCCCTGGCCTAAGCGCGAGGCATGCACTCATGTCTCAGATTCGAGTGCGCGTCTCCATCGCGATTTTCACGTTTTGCATGAGAAACAAAGTGGATGTCTCTACCCGGCACAAGTTCTGATAGATCCACCTGGCGCCACCAATGCGACCCCACACTGCAGAATCGTCTGAGTACAAAATGGGCTTCACACTCTCTGTGCGGCCACAGTCTCGCTACCTGAGTTGCGAGTTCGGGTTCGGGCGATCTATTGGTAGACTCGACCACGTCCGCCATGCTATCCGTCTCCCAGAAGAGGCGCAAGATCAAACGGAGCCACTACCAGCACTTCCGAGTTGTGGGCAAACCGCACCTTGCCATAGTTAGCCATCCAGACTTTGCGAACGGTTTGAGCGGAAAACTCATATCTCCCACCCGGGAGCGGGCCCGGCTTCAACCCTCGCTTTTCAACGCCGAGAGACGACCCTCGGGATTGTTTTTTTAGCTCCCCGATAACCACATTGTGGTAGGCGATTCCCTAAGCTGCTCGCTTGGGAGCCAATCGGCTAGGCGTCCCAAAGTCCGATACGATTTGTGGTTCACCTTCATGTTGAGCGACGTCCGGCAGGGTGAGGAGCGTTCTACGAAGATGTTTCAGGAACTGAGCCAACTCGCTCAGGATCCGGATGTTAAGGAGGTGCTCGATGCTCCGGCTTACGTCCATGACAAAATCTTCAGCACCCTGGATCAGTGCTTTGAGCTGATCAGCGAGCAGCCTTCCAAGACCCCGGGACCGCTTCAGGAGGTCTTCGTCGAGGACTTCAAAAAGGAACTCGGGGACATCGCAGCCGCGTCGGCCGCTCGGCCCATCGCCGCCAAGCCCTTCCGCAGACCGCTGCCGAAGCATCTGCCTCGCGAGGCCCATACCCATATGCCCGAACATGAGACCTGCCCGCAATGCGGCGGCAGGCTGCGCGTCCTAGGCGAAGATGTCGCCGAGATGCTGGAACACGTACGGGCTTACTTCAAGGTGATCCGCCATGTCCGTCCGAAGCTGAGCTGCGATGCCTGCGACCGGATTCTGCAGGCACCGGCGCCATCGAGACCCATCGATCGTGGTCTCGCAGGTCCTGGACTGCTCGCTCATGTGCTGGTCTCGAAGCATGCGGATCATCTTCCACTGTATCGACAGGCGGAGATCTACTCTCGCGAAGGTCTCGATCTGGACCGTTCGACGCTGGCCGGATGGGTCGGCGCCACCAGCGAGTCACTCGCTCCGCTGGTCGAGGCGATCCGAGTTCACGTGATGTCGGCGAGCAAGCTCCACGCCGATGACACGCCGGTCCCCCGTGCTCGCACCGGGCAACGGCAAGACCAGGATCGGGCGGCTCTGGACCTACGTCCGGGACGACCGGCCGTTCCGGCGATACGAGCGCTCCGGCCGTATGGTTCGCCTACTCGCCTGATCGCAAGGGTGAGAACCCACGGCAGCACTTGAAGCACTATAAAGACGCTCTGCAGGCCGACCCGTTCGCAGGCTTCCAGCAGCTCTACGAAGGAGGGACGATCAACGAAGTCGCGTGTTGGGGCCATGCCCGACGCGAGTTCCATGAGATTCATATCGCACATGCTTCGTCGACGACTGCAGAAGTGATCGAGCGCATCGCCGCGCTCTACGTCATCGAGGCTGAGATCCGAGGCTGCACGCCGGAGGTCCGCAGATCGGTTCGTCAGGCACGAGCAAAACCGCTGCTCGATAGTATGCGCACCTAGATGGAAGACACACTCGCGAAGCTCTCCCGGAAGTCCGATACGGCGGCGGCGATCCGTTACGCCTCCTCGCGCTGGCAGGCACTCACTCGCTATGTCGACGACGGCCAGCTCGAGATCGATAACAACGCCGCCGAACGCGCCTTGCGCGTCGTCGCCCTCGGACGCAAGAACTCTCATGACCGCCAACACTGTCAAGCATGGCACTCTGAACTAAGACATAAGTGCTCCTTTGTTACAGGCAAAGCACGAGAGCATACACGACGGTTGCTCGAACTCTCATTCGCGCGTTGGATAACCAAGGGTAACGATTCGTCGGAGGGCTGCCTCTATCTGCCTGCGGAGATCCGTATGCACGACTCCAAATTCTTGCTCAAGGGTTCCCTCACAGACCGAGCTCTTGTGCTTTGCCTAGTAACCTCGTGGTGGACTCTTCGATGCCGCGAGCGCGGCGGATTCGTGGCTTGCCTGTGCTCGTGCGATGGCCCATACAAAACCAAGCAGTTCTCGTGCGACAGCTGTCACTGCGATCTGACTTTTCTTGCCTCGAGCGATTAGTTTGCGATAACGGCTACACAAGCGCATCTGATCCTTCCAGGCAATGTCGCGGGCGAACTGCGGGACGCCCGCAGGAAGTCGGGCCTTCATCCATTGCCCGATCTTTGAAGACTGCCGATAGCACTAGGCAGCTTCGTAGAGCAAGGCGCGGATCGCTAAATTGCCTTGCTTTGTAATTCCGCCAGGTCGCACGGTCGATCCACTTGAGTGCTCCCCCGGGACAAGCCCGAAGTAGGCCATGAGATCTCGTGCCGAGGTAAATCGGCTGATGTCTCCGACTTCGGCAACCAGCGCAACGGCAATGACCGATGCCACACCGCTAGGTGGACACTTATCCCAGCCATACACTCACAGGGACGGTCCAGACAAGCCTACGGAGTAAAAATAGAGATTAGTTCAAGCAGCTTCGGAAAACTTCTGTTGTCTCGTGAAACAAGAGGAGTGGTTCCCGAACGGCTTCTGCGTGCTCCTGGCCTCATCGCCCAACGGCTCCGCGACTGGGCGCACCGACACTAGACATGCCACAAATCAAGCCAGATACTCCACACTTGATTTCGGTATCAAGTGGAACAATGTTGCATCGGACGTAAAGTGCGATGACTACATGGGAAACCCAGATGAGCCAGAATCGCATCATGTGATCTCAGTCGACGTGGGCGTGCATACGGCTGAGGACAAGGAGAAGTTCCATGCGAGGTCATGTTCTGCAAGTGCTCTCTACTCTGTGCGTGTCCGCCGTCCTGGCTGTAACAGTTCAGGCTCAACCGAATCTTCCCGACGCGCCTTCGGCACAAACGACGCAAGAAAACGACCACATGGTCGAAGGGGTTGTGGTTTCTACGACTCCCGATACCCTCGTCATTCGATCGGACGATAACCAGTATCATCTGTTCACCTATCACGGCAACGCCCCCAGCGACATCAAAGTGAATGATCGGGTTCGCGTCCGCGGTGGTGAGGCGGGCGTCGATGGCACGCGAGCGGCCGATAACGTCGATGTGCTCCACATCATCGAAGGCACGGTGGTTTCCACGACGCCGGAGACGCTGGTCGTTCGATCGGACGAAAACCGATATCATCTGTTTACCTACAGCCCCAACATCGTCCCCAACGAGTCGGTCAAGCCAGATGTCCGGGTTCGCGTCGAGGGTAGTGTTCCGGGCCCGAATGGCACGCGGGTGGCCGACCGCGTCACTGTGGTCCAACCCGGCGAGGCCACTGTCGCAGGCACCACCCAGACCGCCGCCCCCACCTCCAGCACGCACCAAACCAGCTCCAGCACCGCGGTTCACGTCACCGCTACCGAGGCTCACGGCGGATCGGAAGCTCAAGGTGCGCCCGCTGGCCCGGTGAATCCAACATCACTGAAGATTGAAGCGGAAGCCCGCAAATTCCACATTGGCGGACGCGTTGGTTTTGGCCTTGATCCCGAACTGTTTATGTTCGGCCCCGAAGCGCGGTTCGGTCCCTTCTTTAGTTCACGCCTGATGTTCCAGCCCAACCTGGAATTTGGCTTCGGAGAATTGACGGACATGTATGCGGTGAACGGCGATGCGGCCTTCCACTTCAACAAGACGCACAATGATTGGATTCCATACGTCGGCATGGGGCCATCGTTCAACTTCGTCGATCGGGCGGCCACCTACGGTGAAACCAATTTCAGCAATTTCCACTTTAATACCGGTCTTAACATCTTTGCGGGAGCACAAAAACACAAAATGTTCGTTGAAATGAAGACAAACCTGTGGGCCAGCGAAACTCCCACGTTTCGAGTGTACGTCGGCTACGCCTTCTAGGGTTGTCGACACCATCGGAGCCGCTGCGACATGACAGCGACTAGGAGAGCGAATCTCCGAGAGGCCCAACGCGGTAGGCCCGCCCCATAACGCGAGCACCGGACTTCCAGATTTCTATCGGATGGAGGGCTTCTAGTGAGCCTGGAGACCGCGCTGACGAAACTTCAGACGCTCAACGGGATAGCGCTTGCGGTAATGCTTATCTTAGTAGTGACTCTTTAGCTCCGCAAGAAACCTTGGAAACCCGTCAATATCATCGACTGGAACCAAGCTGGTACCACAGAGTAGACCGGCGGAGCGGACTCCTCCCGCAATTCTCCTTTGCGAGCGCGAGCTTTTGAGAATGAATGAACCGTAAATCCGACATGATCCCTCAGCGCATGAGAACGCCGCGTGCCGCAGCCATCGCTGGTATTATCTTTTCGTTGTGAGTCATTACCGGCTTCGCCCTTATCCGAATTTCTATTCCCGCCAATCCGCCGGAGCCAGCGACTGATTTCACCACTCATCTAAAAGAGCTGTCTTTCTCGTTGAATCTGCTGCTGTCCCGAAGTGGGCGTACTGGGCGGCCGCTCGATCGGGCGTGAGATACATCGGAAGCCACAAAACCGTATTCATCGACTGTTGAGCGCGACCGATTCGCGGCTGAGCTACGACATTTCGGAGTGACTCCAAGATACTGGGTACCCGCCCTAGGATCAGATCTCCGCTCAGTTCATGCCGCGCTCCACGAGAGGCTGGTTTCGAGCACATTGGGAGCTTGCCCGGAAGCCGCTGCATGTGGTGATGAAGTTGCCTACATACATGCGCACGAATGGCGTCAGCTCACAAAAGCACAAATTTGAATCACCAACACAAGGAAAGGAACACCCATGGCAGTCAATAATCCGAGAGAAGTATTCACCTTCATGTTGAGCAACGTACGGCAGGGTGAGGAGCGAGCTACGCAGATCTTTCAGGAACTGAGCCAACTCGCTCAGGATCCGGATGTTAAGGAGGTCCTCGATGCTCGGGCTTACGTCCATGACAAAATCCTCGGCACCCTGGATCAGTGCTTCGAGCTGATCGGCGAGCAGCCTTCCAAGACCGCGGGACGGCTTCAGGAGGTCTTCGTCGAAGACTTCAAAAGGGAACTCGGGGAGATCCAGGCCCCGGTTGCAAGACACCTTTTCATCCTGAACAAAGCAATCCAACTCACACACATCCGCATCGGCGAGTATGCCGCCCTGACCGCAGCCTCTGATCTCTCACGCCACTATGCCGTTGGCACCCTGCTGGAGACATGCCTGGCCGACAAACTGGTGCTGGCGGAACGGGCACGGCGCCTGATCCGGAAAATCGCGGAGGTCAAGATCGCCGAGAGAATGGCCGCGTAAAAACCGTAGCAAATCATCTGCCCGCTCTTTCCCAACCCTTCCCATCGCAGCACCGAAATTCTCAGCTGCGTTGGACGTGCCCCCGTCTCTCAACCATCCAGAATCGGTGCCCCCGGTTCTGTCGATGGTTGGGGCCGCGAAGGAGGCCGGGCGGCCTTGGTGCAAGTAGCAAGGCCGATCGGGTACAGTGCTCTTTCAGGAAGCCGCGGAGGGGTGGTGAACAAGCTGAGCAGCCTTGAGGAGTTGTTTGCAGGGCGGCATTTCAATCGTGAGGTGATCATCCTGTGCGTACGCTGGTATCGTACCTGCGCTGTACCACGCGATTCAAGGCCTTTGCGCTTCTCGCCCTACTACTCTTCCTCACCACCCGGGGTAGCTCTTATTCTGTCCAGACCCACGAAGAAATCATCGACCTCGCCTGGAAGAACTCCATCCGTCCCATTCTACTTAAGCGCTTCCCGAACCTCACCGACGCCCAGCTTCAGGAGGCCCACGCCTACGCCTATGGCGGTTGCGCTATCCAGGATCTCGGCTACTACCCCTTTGGCAACGCCTTCTTCTCTGACCTGACCCACTACGTCCGCTCCGGAGACTTCGTCCTCAGCCTCCTCCGCAATGCCCAGACCCCGGATGACCTCGCCTTTGCCATCGGCTCACTCGCTCACTACATCGGCGACAACATCGGCCACAGCTACGCAATCAACCACGCAGTCCCTATGGAGTTCCCCAAACTCCAGCAAAGATACGGCGCCGTAGTCAACTACGCCGAAAACCCCCACGCACACGTCCAGACTGAGTTCGCCTTCGACATCAATCAACTCAGCAAGCGACGCTTCGCTCCCTACGGTTATCTCAAATACGTCGGGCTTGAAATTCCCCGCCCTCTGTTACGCATGGCCTTCTACGAAACCTATGGGCTCAACCTCTCTGACATCATCGGCACCAAAGAGACCTCCATCCGCATCTATCGCTACGGTGTTCGGCGCTTCCTCCCCAACCTCGCCGTGGCGGAGGCACTCTTGCATCAGAACAACTTCCCGCAGGACGCGCCAAGCGACGACTTCAATCAACTCAGGGATGATCTTCTCCAGGCTTCCTCCGACAACGGTTGGGAGAAGTACAGAAAACACCCTGGCGTCGGAAGCCACATGTACGCCGGGTTCGTCTACATCCTTCCTAAGGTAGGCACACTCAAGATGTTGGCCATCAAAGGACCAACTCAGCAGACAGAAGACCTCTATATCCGCAGCCTCAACCGTTCCATTAAGGCTCTGCGCCTGACCATGGCCAACTACGATCGCATCGGCCACTATATCTCCAACCGCGACCTCGACACCGGCGAGAGCGTCAAACCTGGAAGTTATCCACTCACCGACCAAACCTACGCAAAACTTCTCGCAGAACTGATCAAACATCCCACGACACCGGTCCCTATCCAGCTCAAACACGACCTACAGAATTACTACGCCGACCCTCTTGCCCCCATCACCACGAAGAAGAACACAAAGGAATGGACAGCGGTCCAGGCAAACCTGAAGATCCTCGAAACCATGAAGACCCTTGGAGAGATGGACCCAATCTCAGATGAGATTCTCGACTCAGAATGATACGCACGATCCAATACCGTCCGGGTCGGTGATTCGTTCCTTCGCTCCGCACAGAACATGCGATTTGTACCGATCAGGAAGTAGATTCCTCCCTTCGCCTCGGCGGCCATTTTAGAAGGCGCGGGCAC
>Ga0207148_1059_pt1 | contig 28409 bp, 29 predicted proteins | sample Alteio_BWMinHeat_34_FD_153558 | JGI IMG/M metagenome (GOLD analysis project Ga0207148, IMG submission 153558) | Enriched cells from forest soil in Barre Woods Harvard Forest LTER site, Petersham, Massachusetts, United States -... | ecosystem: Environmental > Terrestrial > Soil > Temperate forest >... | reverse complement strand
GTGAGACAGTGACAGCCCCGGACCCAGGCGTCTTCCTGATGACAATCAAGCAACCAGTGGGAGTTGTGGCAGCAATTTCCCCCTGGAATTTTCCAGCCTGCCTTGGCGTGCAAGCTTGTGCACCTGCCATCGTTGCGGGATGCACGGTTGTCCACAAACCCGCGCAAGATACGCCTCTCACCTCGCTGGCCCTTGCCTATCTTGCGGAAAAGGCCGGCCTTCCACCGGGTGTCTTGAATGTCTTAACCTGTGAAAATCCCACAGCTGTTGGTGAAGAATTATCAACAAATCCTCTGGTTAATAAGCTGACATTTACGGGATCAACGGCTGTTGGCAAGCTTCTCGCAAGCCAAGCCGCAAGCACGGTTAAAAGAGTTTCCCTTGAATTGGGTGGGAACTGTCCCTTTCTTATTTTTGCGGATGCGAATCTTGAGGATGCGATTGAGAAGGCCTTTATGACAAAGTTCTATAATGCGGGCCAAGTGTGTAATGGGATCAATCGCTTTTTGGTAGAAGATTCCATTTACGACGAAGTTGTCGAAAAGTTTACGCAAAAAGCGAAGACCCTTAAACTGGGATCAGGGCGGAACCCGATGACAACCCTGGGACCTGTGATTAATCAGGCTGCCGTTCGAAAAGTTCAGCGTCTTGTGGATGAGGCACAGAAAAAAGGGGCCATCTTGGTGATGGGAGGCACGGCAGAATCCCTGCTTTATGAGCCCACAATTTTGAAGGATGTACCCACGAATGCGGCGCTCTATCATGAAGAGATTTTTGGCCCCGTTGCTGCATTTTATCGCTTTAAAACCGAAAAAGAAGCCATTCATATGGCCAATGATACGGTCTATGGCCTCGCGGCTTACGTCTTCACAAACAATTTTGAGCGTATTCGACGTCTGAGTGCGGCCCTCGAGGCAGGATCCGTTGGGATTAACACAACGGGTATTTTTAGGGAGATGGCACCCTTTGGCGGCTTCAAGCAGTCAGGCATTGGACGAGAAGGCGGCGTTGTGGGCAGTTTGGACCACTACTATGAAGTCAAGGCGATTACCTTGGGGGCGGGGAATGTTCCCGAAAAGTGAATTCTCTTCCATGGGGACGGGGCGGTGCAAGCGTTAGCACAACAAAAAAAGCAGAAATATTGCTTGGTCCTCTAGAGGGTGATAGGCTGCAATCCAGCTTATCACAGCTCAGGAAAGAGAAAAATGCCAAAGATCATGCTCAAAGTCATCCTTTTTTTCTCTGTGACAGCCCTGACAGGCTGCTTGGACAATCAACAAAATGAGTTTGGGGCACCAACCGCTGGATACGTACAAGTTGACGCTGGCAAACTCTTCTATGAAAAATTTGGATCAGGAGAGCCTATCCTTGTTGTCCATGGTGCGGGCATGGGACACACTTGTTTCCTTCCTCAGATGCTTGAGCTTGCGAAAGACTATCAGCTGATTTTCTACGATCAAAGAGGATCGGGGAAGTCATTGGATGCGGCTCTCGGACCCCAATACGTTAACATTGAGAAATTTACAAAAGATCTTGAGGATTTAAGATCTCAATTGAACCTTGAGAAGGTTGTACTGGTTGGGCATTCTTGGGGTGGGTTTCTTGCGATGAACTACGCTTTAGAATATCCGCACCACGTCTCAAAACTTATCCTATTGGATTCCGCCGCATCTAACTATGAAGGGCAGAAAGCTTTTGAAAAAGAGTTTGCCAAGAGGCTCGAGCCCATTCAGGATAAGATTGCACCTTTCTATCATCTAGAAGATTTTCAAAAACTCAGTGCAGAAGAAATGGGCAATTTGTACAGAAATCTATTTGTCGCGCATTTTGCAAACCCAAATAATATAAAATACCTGACGATCGATAGCGACAAAAAATCGATCCTAAGCGGGTATCAAGTCTGTATGGAAATGTCACGCACCTCTTGGCCAAAACCTGAAGCGAACCTATTGCCTCATTTGCCAAACCTCAAGGTGCCGACACTGATCATTCACGGGGATCGAGATGTTATCCCGCTCTATACAGCGCAACAAACAAAGAATGCCATGCCTCATGCAAAGCTTGTTTGTTTAAAGAATTGTGGTCATTTTCCATTTATAGAGCAGCAAGAAAAGACGTTTGAGGAAATCAGAAAATTCTTGCAGACAGAATAACAGACCCCCTTGCAACTTCTGAAGAGAGGTGGAAAAAGAAGGGGAGACGAAAACACCTCACGCAGGAGACCCCATGAAAACTGTCCTTATTACAGGTGCGACCTCTGGGATTGGGTGGGCAACAGCGCTTCGATTTAATCAAGAAGGGTTTCGTCTTATTCTATGCGGAAGGCGTCGCGATCGCTTGGAGGAATTACAGGCAAAGTTGCAAGTTCCCTGCCATCTTTTGAATGTAGATGTACGGGAGTATGCGCGCTTAAAAGAAGATCTCGCGCTTCTCTCTCCTGATTTTTCTGAAATTGATATTCTCATCAATAACGCAGGATTGGCTTTTGGGCGGGAACTCGCTTATGAGGCCAACTTGGAAGACTGGGAAATCGTCGTGGACACCAACATCAAAGGAGTCATGGGATACACGCATGCCATTCTCCCTCAAATGATGAGTCGCAATCGGGGACATATCATTAATATTGGGTCAGTTGTTGCAACGCGCCCCTATCGCGGTGGACACATTTATGGGGGCACCAAGGCCTTTGTTCATCAATTCTCACGCAATCTAAGAGAAGATTTGCTGGGCACAAACGTGCGTGTCTCAATTATAGCTCCTGGTATAACCGAGACTGAGTTTATAACGGTTTGTGCGAGGGGAGATAAAGAGGTCGCAAAGGCGAAATTTGAAGAAATCCAGGCGCTCCAACCCCAAGATGTTGCGGAAGCTATTTTCTGGGTGACTCAACAGCCCCCTCATGTGAACGTCAACTTAGTTGAACTTATGCCCATTTGCCAAGCGTCCCCCCACTCTATTGCAAGGAAATAAACACAATGTCCCAAATCAGTATCATTGGCGCAGGTCTTGCGGGCCTGACAGCAGCCTATCGTCTGCAGGAGAAGGGCTATGACGTCCAAGTTTATGAGGCGCGTCATCGGCCAGGAGGGCGCGTTTTGACAGCCCAAGTTGGGGAAGGCTATGAAGAGCTGGGGGGTAAAAACTTTTATGATGGAGGAGAGCCAACCCATACGTTGAGGCTCTTAGAAGACCTTAATTTAGAGCCCAATTTTTATGAAATGCCATTTGATGTCTTATATATTCATGGGCAAGAAGTGTCTTCCTTTGTGGAGCTTTTTAAGGAAATTAAGGATCCTGATGCCTTAGAGGCTCACCTGGAAACAATCGCCGCAATAGCCCGTAATCTCCAGGAGGTGATCGACCGCGCTTTTGAAGACCCGGACTTACGCCTTCTTCTCGAATGTACGCTGCGAGGATATGAGGGGTTAGACCCCTGCCAGTTAGATGCTTCGCTTCACGCGTCTCTGTATGGGCTATGCAGCCGCTTTCTGGGAATGCTTTCCGCAGAAGAGGCAGGAGAGATTCCCATGAATCCATGGCTCACGGTGAAAGGGGGGAATGCGTGCCTCCCCCTTGCCTTGAGTCAGCACTTACACAATCCCATTCAGTATGGACATGCCCTGACGGCGCTTCAGAGGGAGGGACAAAAAATCAAATTGGTCTTTGGGGACAGGGAAGTTTTGACAGACCGTGTTCTTCTCGCCATACCTTGTTCTGTTTTTAAGGACATTCATTTTGGAGAGGACGTGATACCGCGAGAAACGGTGGAACGGATGCAGGCCGTTACTTACGGTACAATTTCTAAAATTCTTTTTGCCGCCCCCAAAGGTCACAGGATTTTCTTTTCTCCCGTCACCGTGAGCTGGGCGAATGACACACAGGATGTCAGGACGCTTTATTATGGGGGGCACTATGGCACAGGTGACGTGCAAAAAGCAGAAGCTGTCTTTAAGGAGGGGATGAATGCCATGAAAATGATGGGGACGCCTTGTGCTCTCTCCTTCGATTCCCTGCAAGAGGCAGAAGACATGCAATTTGCAACCTACCCAGACGGTGTCTTGAAAAGTTGGACTTTGGATGTTTATGTTCAAGGCGCTTATTCCACCGTTGGAATTGGAACCGCCTCGTGGTTCAAAGCGTGCGAAGACTTCCAAGGAGAAAAAGTGCGGACACTCTTTAAACCCCTTCAGAACCAAATCTTTTTTGCAGGAGAACACACAACCGTCGTGCCAGAGGCTGCGAGCACCATGGAGGGAGCAATTGAATCAGGAGAACGCATGGCCCGCTTGATTGATGGGATGTGTAGGGGATAAAGGGTGATGAAAAAAGACGAGCGTATCCTAATCATTGGCAATTCGGGCTCAGGGAAAACATGGCTCGGGAAGAAGTTGGCGGAGAAGGGACAGATTCCCTTATTCCATATGGACACAATCAGATGGGATCAAAGTGGGTATGAGATTCGACGATCAGCGGCGGATATCACAAAAGATCTCAACCATATCCAAGAGAAAGAGCAATGGATCTTAGAGGGAGTCTTCGGAAAAATGGCCCAAGAGATGCTCCCTTTTGCTACCACTTTGATCTGGTTGGATCTCCCTTGGGAAGAGTGCAAGAACAATCTCTTATCTCGAGATCCCCAATTTGATGAACATCTCAATCCTCAAGAAAAGGAGAAGGCCTTGGAAACGCTTATTGCCTGGGCCGCTGAGCATGACTCAAGAGAGGATGCAAACTCACGGGGGTTCTTTCATACCCTTTATAGCGACTTTCAGAACCAAAAAAGCCGTCTTCAAAATCGGGAAGATGTAACGAACTTTTCCTACTCTTTCACGATCGTCCCTTGATGATAGAGGATTTTCCAGCCCTCAGATGAACGCCTCCAAATGGTCGAACGCCGTGTCGTTCTTGTGAGATTCTGCACAAGCGTATAAGTCAAAAGATAATGATGCGGAGCGATCTCTTGGCAAAGAAAGTCCTGAGTTTCCCAGACATCCTCAAAGGGGCGGCTGTACCGGTCAAACAGCGTTTCAATAACAGCCTCGCGGCTATAAGCGTTACCTGAAGCGCCAACCTCCCAAAAATCCGGATCTGTCATGTTCTCATAATCTTGGCGCGTGGTCCCCAGCTCAGGATGGTGAAAGATGGGCTCCTGCTTTTGGAGCTCTTCCAAAATGGGGAGGAGTTCTGGATGTGTCGCTAATTTTGGTTCCATTTTTTAACGACACATATTGAAAGGCCTGTGGTTTTTTGTATGTGATTTTAGGTCAGTTATCAATCTAAATCCAAAATACGCATGCAACCTTTTCAAGACATTTAGAGTCTCTGTGCAAAGAACTTGGTCTTAACTGCCAAATCCATTACCATACACTCAAAGGTCCCTTCAGATCTCCGAGTAGACCTCTATGGAAAGCGCTATGAATAAGTCTGCTTATACAATCCGCGAAGCAACACAATTGGATGCAGAAGGCATCACTTTTGTTCATGTTAATTCTTGGAAAACAAGCTATGCGGGGATTGTTGATCAAGCCTTTTTGAACAATATTAGCTACGAGAAACGTCTGGCTTCCCGAAAAGAAATTTTTCTCTCGAAAGACTCCTTGCATTTAGTAGCCCTTTTAGATGCACAAAGCTTGCCCGCCCTCCATTGCCAATTCATCAGGATGTTCAAATGGGTGAAATTTATGCAATTTATTTTTTAGAGCAACACCAGAGAAAAGGGGCTGGAAAGGAATTGTTTCAAAAATGCCGTCATTGGCTGAATCAAAAAGGATTTTCGGACGCCAAAGCTTACCCCTGAACGTTCTGAAAGGCTTTTTTGAGAGAGGTTCAGAGCCAATCGCTTGGCGCGCGCGTGTTTGGCGATACGGCCTGCAACCTCATAAGGAGAATCTAGCATTATGGTCATAATAGTACCTCTTATGCTTGTTATAGCCTTGTTATAGATATTATATTATCTTCTATGAACTTCCCGCACATTGACACTTTCTCTCGCATTGGGCACTGTATACGTGCTCCTCAAGCGATTGCAGCATACCCCATGGAAAGTTTTAAGAAAAAGACCCTGAACATTTTTGGAAGCCTTGGGCAAGAGTGGCTCGACAATCTACCCTGCCTCATACAGACTCTTTCTCACCAATGGGGCCTCTTCGACCTCCATCCGATAGATGCTCCTTCTTTCAATTATGTGCTGACAGGCCTTCAAGGCAGCACGCCCATTGTTCTTAAGGTGGGGCTTCATTACGATGAGCTCACAAGAGAAGCAGCGGCTTTACACATCTACAAAGGCTTTGGGGCTGTTGAGATACGTGCCAATGATCCTGCAAAAGGAGCCATTCTGTTGGAGAGAATGATGCCTGGAACGACCTTGAAAAGCCTTTTTCCGGATCACACAAGCGATTCTTTAAAGCTGGTCTGTGCCTTAATGAAGCGCCTTCATGAGGCACCCATCTCTTCTCCCAATACCTTTCCAACCCTTCATCAATGGCTCTCCGATTTAGAGAAGGACGGACCTCTTGCCCCCCACTATCTTGATAGAGCCCGTTACCTGAAAAAACAACTTTTTGAAAGCCACGTGCAACCGGTTTTGCTCCATGGCGACCTTCACTTTGAGAATATCCTCCTTCATGACACAGAATGGGTAGCCATTGACCCCAAAGGGATTCTCGGCGACCCCCTTGCCGATATTTGGCCCTTTATCCGTGAGCCAGCTATAGAGATTCCTCAGCTAGCTGAGATCCTCAACCAAGATCCAACCCGTATCCGGGATTGGTGTTTTGTTCAGGTGTCCTCTGCCGCAAAATGGAATCTAGAAACCAACCTGGACACGCGGCAGCTCCTGAAGTTTCTTGGGAAATTGGATCAGATGTACTGACGTTTTTGTCATTTCCCTCCTTTCATTCCCCTCCTTGAAAGGACAAGAATAAGTGTCCATGATAGGGAATGATTTCTCAATGAGGGTTAAGACATGAAGCGGTACAACATTGCACTTTTAGCCAACCACCCTGAGGCCTATAGACTGAGGGAAAAAGTGAGTCATATCCGTGGCCTTACAGACGGTAGAGAGGCGTAAAATGCGAAAAGTTTTTTGGGAGAACCCCTACCAAACCCACCTCGACACAAAGGCGGCGGAGGTTGTTGGCAATCGTATTCTTTTTGAAGAGACTATCGCTTTCTCTTTTTCTGGAGGGCAAGAAAGTGATCGGGCATGGGTGAATGGATTGCCTATTGTGGATTCTGTCATAGATGGGAATCTGATCTATTACACCCTTGAGGAAGATCATGGGCTTACTGCGGGCGACACAGTTACCATGGAGATTGAGTGGCCACGACGCTCTCGTTTGATGCGCCTTCATTTTGCAGCTGAGCTTGTCCTTGAATTGGTCACGCAAAAGTGGGGCCTTGAGAAAATTGGAGCCCATATCGCGGAAACTAAAGCGCGAATTGATTTTATCTCACCTCAAAATATCTCTTCCCTGTTTGAATCCATCCTGGCAGATTACAATGCCATCATTGAAAAAGATTTGCTGATTCACAAGGACTTTTCCGATGCCCAGACAGGACGACGCTTTTGGCAAATTGAGGGCTTTGCCCAGGTGCCTTGTGGCGGCACTCATGTGAAGTCCACAGGCGAAGTGGGACTTGTGACTCTCAAACGCGTGAACCTTGGGGGCGGCAAAGAACGCATTGAGATTAAGCTGGTGGATGGAGACAAACAAAAAGGCACCGATAACTAGAGAGAGCTTTCTCATGTCTGAAGTTCAACGTAACCACTCCCTCACTTTCCGCCCTGCAGGCCCTGAAGACATTATGTTTATCAATAAACTGATGCGAGAAGGGAAAGCCTATTGGGGATATTCGGAGGAAGGGGTGGAGCGTTTTATGCAGTCCTATGCCATTCCGGACGGTGGATATTTCGATACCAATTTTGGGTTTGTTGCTGAAATGGATCACGATGCTGTTGGCTTTTATCTCTTCACATCGGAAGCCTATTTGGATTATTTTCTCCTCAGCACGCGTTTTATTGGGCGAGGTTATGGGCGCCTTTTGTGGGAACATTGCGTTCAGCAAGCACAGCAAAAAGGATGGGAGGCTTTTACCTTTGTATCTGATCCCTATGCTCGAGGGTTCTATGAGCGTATGGGAGCCACCACAATCGGAGAGATGCCCATGGTGACTCTCCCAGGTTGCATGGCCCCTAAGATGCAGTTTACGTTAGCGGAAATGCCCCATTCAGGGCATGGGTAGAACAGACTCTGTCCCGCTTATGACAAAAGACGTACAACCGAGGAGATTAATCTCATGAGACAAAATCCAAAAGAAGCCCTTGCCTTACGTGTTGTGGATACGTGGTTAGACTATCAGTCACGTTTTACGGATCTGCCGGGCTTTCAGGTGTGCCTCCGAAAAAAAGGGCAGATTGTTTTTAGCAAAGCCTATGGTGTAGCTAACCTCACGACCCAGCGTCCCTTGAAAACAACGGACTTTTTTCATATTGCCTCCCACTCAAAAACATTCACAAGTTGCGCCATATTGCAGTTGGTTGAGCAAGGGAAGCTGGCTCTTCATCATTTCATCCTCGACTATCTGCCTGAGCTTAAAAAGCATAAGGACAAGCGGTTCAAGAAAATCACCATTCGGGATCTTCTTTCCAATCGTTCCGGGATTTTTCGGGATGGTCTCGACTGTGAATTTTGGAATCTTCAAAAACCCTTTCCCTCTCGAGAACAGCTCATCCAGGAGGTGCTCGCGTCCGATCTGATCTTCGGTCCCAATGAGCAAACCAAATACTCAAACATGGCATATTCGCTGCTCGGCCTCATTCTCGAGAATGTGTTGGGCATGTCTTATCAGAAAGCCATGGAATCCCTCGTTTTCAAAAAACTAAAGGGAGTGAAGCTTCTGACAGACTATGAAGAAGCCCACAGAGACCGGTTTGCAGAGGGCCATTCGCGAACCTTGTGGGAAGGAAAACGGTTAACCTTCGAACACGCTCCGGCACGAGGGCTGGCGTCTGCGACAGGATTCTGTGGAAACGCAGAAGATACCAGCCTATTCTTTGATACTTTTTTGTGCGGCAAGGGCCTTGTCACAAAAGAGACCCAACAGGAAATTCTCGCACTGAACTGGGCCGTCAAAAACGAGCCCGAGACCCGATATGGTTTGGGATTAGTTTTTGATCACTTCTCTGACATGGACCTTGTGGGCCACAAAGGAGGGTATCCTGGTTTTTCCACCTATACGGCCCATTGGATGGGCACAGAGTATGTGATCAGCGTTTTGGTGAATGCTAATGAATATCTGCCGGTACGAATTGCACGTTCTTTGCTTCAAATACTCCAGAAAATTAAAACAACTTTTATGAAAGAAGAAGCTGAGACGGCACTCCTCGGAGGCCCTTTCATGGATAAATGGGGAACCTCTCTCTGCGTTCTCACAAAGAAAAAAGGCCTCTGCTTTATGATTGATACCTGGGCACCCTGTGGTTCTGTGTCTGTCCTGACCAGTAAAGATGGGGAAGCGTATATGTGTGATACACAATCCGGATTTTACAGTCCTGGGGAGAAAATCACTTTTGCAAAAGATAAAGATGGCACCCTCCTCTCGATGAAATGGAGCGGCAGCCTCTCCCCCCTTGAGGATGGCTTTCGGGAAGACCTTCAGGCGATGGTGTTGGCGTGAACCGTATCCTCCTCGACATCCCAGAAATGATTGAAACGCCAAGGCTCACATTGCAGATTCCACGTGCTGGATTTGGGGAACAAGTACATGTTGGATGGATATGAAGATGTTCCGCTCACCAGAAATTGCAAGGGAATTTCTTTCAAGTGTGTGCGCAGAGTATCTCTGGAATTACTATGATCAGAAGGGTTCGTTCACGTCGGAGAGCCGGTGTCGTGCAGGGAAAAACACATGCTTGCCCCCTCTCCTGTTGAGGCGATATAGTGTTTCTTCAATAAGGTCTTATTCAAACCAACTTTCGGTTTTAATCACATGAAGAGAATGACACGAGGAATTTTCTATGCGATCGCTTCTGGCTTTTGTTATGGCCCCCTAGGCTATTTTGGCATCAGCATCCTCAAGAATGGCGCCTCGGTTTACACGATGATGTTTTGGCGCTTTGCTATTGCTTCTCTTTTTATCGCGCCCTTTATCAGCCTGACAAAAGTATCCCTCAGATCTCTTGTCAAAACCCTCTTGCTCGTCGGATCCATTTATTGCATCGGAGCCTGCGCTTATTTCACTTCCGGGAAGACGATCGGAACGGGCCTTGCCATGGTCATCTTTTTTACCTATCCGGCGATTGTCGCCTTTCTTAATTTCGTTCTTTATGGAAGCAGGCTCGATCGCATTTACTATATCGCCATTGGGATGATCCTGCTGGGCATGGTGTTTCTTGCGGACATCCGTCATCTTAGTTTTGATGTCTATGGGATAGGGCTTTCCCTCTTTTCTGGGCTTTGTTATGCTGCCTACATTCTTATTAGCAAAAACACCCCCCTCTCTCCTCTTCTGTCAACGTTTGCCGTTTCGATTGGATGCATGCTGACGGCTCTTATTCTCGCTCTCATTGATGAAAGTTTTTTCATCCCCCAGGACCTTATCGTATGGGTGGACATCCTAGGTATCGGCATTATTTGCTCCGCCGTTCCCATCTTACTTTTTCTTGAGAGCATGAAATATATCAGTGCTGAGCAGACCTCTATTTTTTCTGTGCTCGAACCTGTCTTCACGTTAATTTTTGGAATCATCCTTTTGGGGGAACGCATCAACATGCAGCAATCGATCGGTATCGCATTGCTCCTTTCTGCAGCCTTGGTGACCCTGTTGCCTCAAAATCTAAAAACCATTCTTCTACGCTTTTTTCAGCGTTTCGTTAAGCGGCCATAAGCAATCATATTGAAGGAAGACATTATGACAATTCACATTCGCCCCGCCACACTTGCTGATGTGTCCGGCCTTCTGCCGCTCATGGAGCAATTGGGATACCCTACAACCCTCAGCATTTTAGAAGAGCGGTTTAAACGTTTTGTCGCACAAGAAGGCCACTTTCTTGTGGTTGCCTGCAAAGAAGAGCATTGTGTAGGCTATGTTGCCTGGACATATACGCATACTTTTGTTGCAGACAAGAGACGCATTTGCATTGAAGGCCTCGTCGTCAATGAAGCCTATCGGGGTCAGGGGATTGGCAAACGACTCATGACTTATGTTGAAGAGCGGGCTCAACCCTACGCCCCCTGCATTATCGGACTTACGTCTGGAGTGCGCCGTGCAAAGGACGGCACACATGATTTCTATAAAGCCCTTGGCTATCGCAATGAAGGCACTATGGCGAAGCTTTACTTGCGAAAGGAGATTATCTGAGGGCTCAATTTTTATCGAGCTCGTTGGTGGGAGCAAGGAAAGGTCGGGGCTTCGAGGCATTTCACATACTCTTCGTAAGCCTTTAGTCTGTCTTTTTCGGGGATTTCAGAAAAAAATGACTTCTTTTGTCATGGTTTTAAAGGCTGCTGCACCCTGAGGGTTTGCGAGATGTTTATCATAAGACGCTTGAAGTGACATCACGGCCTCATCAGACAAATCCGACACCACAGGCAGCCACCCTATCTCGCAAGTGCTTGTCTTCGATTCCTTGCGTCTCGAGCTGAGAGGCACCCTTCTTTGGCACAATCGTCTGCATGCGGTTTCTCCTCTCTTCTTTTAAGTGATTCTGCACCTCTTTCCGGAATTTGCAAGGGATTTTGTGTGGATGGCTATGCCGTATTTCTGGTGAGTATATGGGATGGAAGAGGGGATGGAAGACCATTCTGAATCAACTGCTACCGGATCAAACCGGTAACAGTTGATACTCTGAGATTCAATGATTGAAAATGTCTTTGGTGGGCGCTGTAGGAATCGAACCTACGACCCACTGATTAAAAGTCTTAGATTCCACTGTTTTTTTCGTTTTAGATTGATCTGTTTTAATCATTTTTTGCCTGTTTTCTGTCATTTTTTTATCTCGTTCAATTTGTTTAACCTTGCTTCATTTTATCTCTCGTGCTACCTATGTGCTACCTATAATGGAAGCCGGGGAATATGCAAAAACTGACTAAGAGGCTTGTTGAGGCCACCCTACCACAAACGAAAGATCTCATCCTATGGGATTCTGAGGTGAGCGGCTTTATGTGCAAGATCACTCCTGCGGGGAAAAAGAGCTATTTCCTATATTACCGGACCCAAGATCGTCGTCAGAGGCGCCCTAAGATAGGCGATCATGGCATTATAACGGCCGAGCAGGCGCGCAGCACGGCCCAACGATGGCTTTTAGAGGTCGGTCAAGGACGCGATCCTTCTTTTGAGAAACAAGAGGTCCGCTCCATGCCCACAATGAAGGAATTGTCAGAGAAATACATGAGGGAGCACGCCCCTCACAAAAAAGCTTCCAGTGCCAAGGAGGATAAACGCCTCTGGGATCAGTACATTCTCCCTCAATTTGGCCAACACCACATCTCCTCCTTGGATCGCAGCGATATCGCTAAACTCCACCATTCTCTTCAACATATGCCCACCACTGGGAATCGAATTTTGAGTCTTCTATCGAAGGCTTTCAATCTGGCAGAACTTTGGGGATACAGACTTAACCATTCCAATCCCTGCCTTCATATCAAAAAATATAGGGAAGAAAAACGAGAACGATTTTTAAGTCAGGACGAGATCACTCGCTTGATGAATGTGTTGGATGAGGAAGAAAACGATACGATTGAGCTCCCCTGGTCTCTTTATGCCATTCGCCTCCTGCTTTTAACTGGATGCCGCCTCAATGAGATCCTCACCCTTAAGTGGGAAGAAGTAGATGTTGAGAACCAATGTCTCCGCCTTCGAGATAGCAAGACAGGTAAGAAGCTAGTTTATCTTTCAAGCGCTGCAATTGATCTTTTTAAGGTCATCCCCCAAGAGGTCGCCAATCCTTTCGTAATTTGTGGAGGTAAAGAGGGAGCTCACCTTGTGAATCTCCAAAAACCTTGGCGTCGTATCCGAGCCAAAGCCGGACTTGATGATATACGTTTGCACGATTTAAGACATACCTTTGCGTCCATTGCGGCGAGCAATGGGTTATCCCTTCCCATCATTGGGGCATTATTAGGACACAAACAAACTCAAACCACAGCTCGCTACGCCCACCTCATTGGCCAGCCTCTGATTGAGGCAAGCCAGAAAGTTGGGGACAAGATTATGAGTGGGAGGTAGAGGGTATTTTTGTTTTGATTTTCTCACGGACTGAGATTGTCCAGACAGCGTCTGGACAATTAATTTGGACATGAGTTTTTCCGTTCACCTTCCTTTTTTCTTCCAAACGTCCCCTTTTTGCGATATATTTCTTGCCAATAGCAAGAATAACTTATGATGGGATGGGTCTATGACATCTTCTGTACAGATCAAGACCCGGTTGCGAGACACACTCGGACGTCTGGCTTGTGTTGTGGGAACACCTCTTGTTGCGTATCAGTTGTATCTTGATTGGCAGTACACCGCTGTAGGTGAGACACCCCTTTCGAGATTTGAGTACATGCTTTCTCATAGGTCTGAATGGCTGATTCTCCTTTATGCTGTGAGCCTCGGAACCTTTTTGATGCTTTTGTGTGTGCGTGTTTCGAGGAAGCACACAGTGGATGCTTACGACAAATACATCGACCACTTAACAGATGAGATGACTGCTTTAAAATCTGATCGAGAGCGTCTGGAGAGCCACGCTTCCTTCCAGGGCCAGTGTATTCAACGTTTTAAGCAGATCGCAAACGGTATCTACAAGGCCGTGTCTCGGGCGGGAGAATTTAATAGTACCTCTTCAAGAGAAGCCAAAACACTTCTGAACTCTTCAACGGAGCTCGCAGAACACTTATCAATAGGCATCTGTGCCAATGATGAACGGGAGACGCTTGTTGTCGGAGATCTTCTGAGGCAGATCTTAGCCCAATTTGAGATGCAGCTTAGTAAGAATAATGTTCAGCCCCACATCACCTGCTCCTCTGACCTCAGCTTCGTCGGTGATCCCCTCTTTGCCAAACAGATTCTGATCAACGTCATTGGCGCTCCTCTTTATCGCATGCCCAAGCAAGGAAAGGTGGCGATCTGTGTGCTTGAGGAAGAAGGCTTTGTTCATATTGAAGTGCGCGACAATCGGTATGTTTTGAGCAAGCTTGGAAAAGAGTGCCTTAAGGCATCCCCCGCTCCCTTTGACATTCTTGTCGAAGAGCGTCACTTGCGTCATATCTGCTTTCAGAATGGCATTGGCTATGAATCATCTGAAACATCCACGGGCGAGTGCTTTACAAAGGTCTCCTTTCCCCTCAACCCAGATCAGGTTCAGTTAAAGGATAGCTTGACACACAACGTCATTCCTTTTTCCCGACGGAAAACCTATCATCTTCCACTAAAGCCAGCAGAAGCCTAGAGAAAACCTACAAATCACTCGGAAAAAGTCTACAGAAGGCCCACGAACCATTCGGCAAAGTCCCGATTGGCTTTTTGAGAGTCAGCCGACAGGGATTGAAGATAGACCTCCCTCACACACGTGAGGAACTGTCCTGTTGTCACGGACTTAGATGTCTTCTGAAGGAGGGAGTCAATCACAGTGATACAGTCCTTCATGAGGGGCAAGCCTGCAATGTAAGGTTGTTGAAGCTGATCCTCTAAAGAAGAAGCTGTTGTTTCACTTTCTTCCGTCCCGACAATCGGAGGAGACAAAAGATCTTTAACCGTACATCCCAATACATCAGCAATGGCTTGCAGCTTCACAGCGCTGGGGCTTTTTGATTTGCCGGTGAGGATGTTCCGAACGGCATGGGGTTTGAGGCCTGCTTGAGTTTCCAATTCCATAATGGAAAAATTATGCGCCTTCATCCGGGCGTCAATTTGATAAGCGATGGGGGGCATTGCTCCTCCTCTCATTTTCGATGGGCATTCCAAAAAACTGAATGCAACTCTCGATACTTTTATAGGGCCATATCCTTCTTTCCATTTTTGTAACATCCTTTCCCTTTTTGTGTAAAGAAAAATTTTGTCCATTTTGATAAATATGTTGACATAAATCATTTTTGATATAATGTGTGCACATAGAGACATTTATACAACTTTGGACATAACGGAGGTTCCATGCAGAAAAAGCTCAACGTTCCAAAAGAGACGCTCAAAATCACGGCCAAAGAAGTTGAACAGGAAAAAGCCCGAGGGAAAATCTTTCTGACCCCAGAACTCCTGGCACAACGGTGGTTCATGACCCTGAGCACTTTAAGCCAATGGCGCTGGAGCGGAGACGGTCCTCCCTACCATAAGATGGGCAAGCGTATTTTATATGATCTTGAAAAGATCGAGCGCTTCGAGGACCAACAGCTCCGCCAGAGCACGTCTCAACAGACACCACTCATTCATGATGCCGGACAATTTCAATGAACTCCCGTCGTCAACAAAAGTTTGGCCTGTATACCACGCGTCAATTCTTGCAGGTCAAAACCTGGGGCCTCGTTTTTGCCTCTCGAACCCCAGGTGACGCGAAATCTCTGAGGTCCTTGGAGGAGAGTTCTTCCAAGGACTTCTCGAAAACTCGCCCTCTCAGTCAACACATTGTGGGCCCAAACGTCAACCATTTCTCTTACCCTCGCACAAAGGAAAACATGTATGAAAAACGAAGACTTTCAAACACACGAACTGGAACATGACATTCAACGCTTTATGCAGGTTCGAGAACAAATCCACTCTGAAGTGAATAAAATTGGGGCGCACGTTCGTACCCTTGAGGAAACGAACAAACGACTTATCGCGCACTTTGATGTTTTTGAGAAGATGTCAGAACAAGCCCAAAGCGATATATCCAAGAGCATCAAAGCAGGGGCGCGTGAAATGGGCCATGCAGCAGCAGAGGATTTCTCTCAGATTATCAAAGGCGTGCTGGCTCATCGGCTGACAGAACTTTCTCAAGCCGCTGAAAATGCAAGAGCTATTCTTGACACAACCATGGGAGAAGAATTCAGACAGCTTGTGAAATTCGGTACGATAGGATCTCTCCTCATCGGCCTTGCCGCTTTCGGATGGGGACGCCTCTCGGCGCCTTCCCCAACCTCGTCCACTCTTTCAGAGACGTGTCTCCATACACTCGATCTCTTATGCATAAAGATGGATGATATTGCCCTCAAAATGGAAGGGGGAAAAAAGAAGAAATAAAAAGAGAGAGAACGCAGGAAAACGTAGGGAAACCCTTTGTTCTAAGAGACGTGACAAATAAGGGACGGATATAGGAATCCTATTCGCGTCCCTTATTTTGTTCAAAATATGCACACATCCTTCTGACTCTTTAATGAGAAAGAATACGCAGTAACACTCCCAAAAATTTTATGATAGGATGAGCCGTCCGCTTGGGGGGGTGATGTATTCACATGACCTCATTCCCAGGCGAATCTATGTCCTTTCTCCATCAAAAACTTCAAGACCTTAAAAGATGGTTGAAAGACGCCGGCACCCAAAAGGCACACACGAAGGATGAGAAGGAGTCTGCCAAAACTGACCCTTTGGAGTCCCCCCTTCCTGCAGAATCTCCCGCACGACCTCTCAATACTCCCATTACCTCTTCCCTCACACCTGAAGAAAAGATTGCCCTTTTTATGGATCTCTTTCAGGGGAGACGGGATGTCTTTCCCAAGCGGTGGGAAAATACCAAGATTGGCAAAGCAGGCTATGCTCCAGCTTGCCATAACGAATGGGTGAGAGGTGTTTGTAACAAGCCCAAAGTCAAATGCAGGGAATGTCCCCACCAGGCATTTATTCCCGTGACTCCTCAGATTATTCGTTCCCATTTTATAGGAGAGCCCTTTGGCAAGCATCGACGCGACGCAACAATAGGTGTGTATCCTTTATTGCAAGATGAGACCTGTTGGTTTTTGAGTGTTGATTTTGATAAGGAACATTGGAAACGAGATGCAAAGGCTTACCTTGAAACATGCGCCACGTGGAATGTCCCGGCAGCGCTTGAGCGCTCTCGCTCAGGGAATGGAGGGCATGTGTGGATTTTCTTCTCGGAGCCCATTCCCAGTACTGAAGCACGCAAAATGGGCTCAGCCCTTCTGACCGAAACTATGGAAAAGCATCCTGAGATTGGCTTTGAATCTTATGATCGTTTCTTTCCCAATCAAGATACCATGCCGGCTGGTGGATTTGGGAATCTGATTGCCTTTCCCCTTCAATATGGCCCTCGCCTCAAAGGCAATAGCGTCTTTGTGGATGAAAATTTTGAGCCCTACTCTGATCAATGGACTTACCTTGCCTCCCTTAGACGAATGACCGTTGATGAAGTGAGAGCCATTGTAGAAGAGGCGGCTTCTCGAGGGAAAATATTAGGCGTGCGTCTTCCTCTGATAGACGATGAGGAGAAACCTTGGGAGTTGCCCCCCTCTCGCATCAAGCCTGATCTTCCACTTGATCAAAAATTGCCAGCATCTCTTGAGATTGTTCTCAGCAATCAAATTTTCATTCCTAAGAAGGATCTTCCCCCAGCTCTTATCACCAAACTCATCCGCTTAGCCGCTTTCCAAAATCCGGAATTTTACAGTGCTCAAGCCATGAGATTATCGACATTTGGCAAGCCTCGCATCGTTGCCTGTGCGGAGGATTTTCCGCATCATATTGGATTGCCGAGGGGCTGTGCAGATGAGGCGATCACCCTTCTTTCCTCCCTTGGTATTTCCGTGGAGATCCAAGACCAGAGGCATGAAGGTGTTCCTCTCAAGGCGCCCTTTCTGGGCGAATTGACGGCTGATCAAAAGAAAGCCTTTAATGCGCTTATCAAACACGATACAGGTGTTCTTTCTGCAACAACTGCTTTTGGCAAGACGGTGGTGGCCGCAAACATGATTGCAGCACGTCAAACAAACACCCTGATTCTCGTGCACCGCAAGCAATAACTCGATCAATGGGTGGCAAGGTTGCAAACCTTCTTGGACGTTCCTCCTTCTCACGTAGGGATTATCGGAGGGGGTAAACGCAAGCCCTCAAACATGATCGATGTTGCCCTTATTCAAAGCCTTGTGAGAAAAAATGTTGTTGATGATTGCGTTGCAAATTATGGGCAGCTGATCGTGGATGAATGTCACCATCTCTCAGCCGTGAGCTTTGAGGCTGTCGCACGCGGATCAAAAGCAAAATATGTGCTTGGGTTGAGTGCTACAGTCACGCGTAAAGACGGGCATCATCCCATCATCTTCATGCAATGCGGCCCTATTCGACATAAAGTGAGCGCTAAAAATCAAGCAAAATTGCGCCCCTTTTCCCATCGGGTGATTGTCCGTCACACGTCCTTACAAATGCCCACCCTTCATGCTGAGAAACCAACCATTCAAAAGCTCTATGCTGCAATCGCAACGGATGAAGGGAGAAATGCAATGATTGTTGAGGACGTAGCAAAAGCGCTCAGTGCTGGACGAAATCCCTTGGTCCTCACTGAACGCAAAGACCATACTGCTTTTTTGGCAGAGAAGTTGTCACACTTATGCACCCACGTGATTGTTATGGTGGGAGGGCAATCCGCGAAACGGAGAGCGGAGATCGCAAACCAACTTGCCTCTATTCCTGAGGGAGAGACTCGGCTCTTGATTGCAACCGGACGATACATTGGAGAAGGGTTTGATGATGCACGTCTCGACACCCTCTTTTTGACCATGCCCATTTCCTGGCACGGGACCCTCGCTCAGTATGCAGGACGTCTTCACCGCCTCCATCACGCTAAGACGGACGTGATCATCTATGACTATGCTGATCATGCCATTCCCATGCTTGCCAGAATGGCGGACAAACGACTCAGCGGATATGGCAAGTTGGGATATCGTTTGGGGTGAGCGAGAAGTGCAGTAAATCAGCACTTTTTGAGAAAAACAATTTTCCATTATCATTTTGTTTGAAAAAAGTTGAACATATGGTAAATTGAAAACATGAAGTATCAAGGCCTCTCTGCAAAACGACGTAAACTCCTGAGTGTTCTCCTTTCCGCGGAAAAGGGAGTGATCACGACTGACTGGGCCGCCCATACTCTCCAGTGGGAGAGAGAAAAGGCACGCGCCTTTTTGTCCTCTCTGCAGCGGTCAGGCTGGTTAAAATTGATCAAGCCCGGTGTATACGTCCCTGTCCCTTTGGCATCTGAAGATTCCGATCTTACCTCTGAAAACACATTGGTACTAGCCTCCTATCTGTTTGGGGAAGGGTATATTGGAGGATGGTCAGCGGCTTCTTTTTGGGGGCTCACGGATCAGTTATTCCTCAAGACATGGTTTCTCACCTCTCAATTTGTGCGTAAAAAAGAGGCGGAATACGCAGGTCATACTTACCTCTTAAGGCATGTGGCCCCACCCTATCTTTTTGGTCTGCATTCAGAGTGGATCGGACAAGATAAAGTCTTTATCAGTGATCCCCATAAAACAGTCGTTGATTTTGCGAATTTCATTGATGAGTACGGATTGCAAGGATTTGTGGATGTTTTTTCTGCATACCTGCACTCAGAACAGAAAAATCTTCAGATTCTGTTGGATTACGCTCACAAGGCCAATAATAAAGCTCTTTTCAAACGCTTAGGCTTTATGCTTGAGAGGTTGTCACCTCAAGAAGAGGAGGCTATCGCACTGTGCTTGAAAGCTGCAAGTCCAGGACCCACAAAACTGGCACCAGCCCTCCCTTGCGACGTTTATGTCAAAAAATGGCGGTTGAGTGTCCCTTCCCATATGGCAAGCCTTCAATGATCACAAAACAAGAGCTCATCAAAAAGCACAAAGCCCTCAATCTTCCTCTGCCTACCATTGAGAAGGATTATATGTTGGGAGTGGTCCTCTCGTGCCTCTATCGACACCCCCTGATCAAAGAGACGTGGATTTTCAAGGGTGGGACGTGTTTGAAGAAAATCTATCTTGCAGACTATCGGTTTAGCGAGGACCTGGACTTTTCCTTAAAAGAAGAAGCTTCCATTAACCCCGACGAGATCGAGCACTATCTTTTAGAGGCTTTTGCTGTAGGGGCAGATCTCTTTGGTCTTCGTATCGACAAAGCAAATCTAGAGATCAAGCCATTCCCTGATAAGGGTGGCCTCTTTATCCAAATCAAGATTCCCTTTCAAAGTCCCTTGATGACCGCAGGATCTCTTCCCAAAATCAAACTGGATATCTCTAAGAATGAGCTCCTCGTGGATGTTCCCTGCCGTATGCCCCTTCTTCATGATTATTCAGACACTGAGAACGTCCCTGTACCCATTCTCTGCTATAGCTTGGAAGAGATTTTTGCAGAAAAATGCCGGGCCCTGGTTGAGCGTACACGTCCCCGTGATCTTTATGATGTCATCCAATTGTATGAAGCTTTTTTTCATTCTCACATTGACCAGGACAAATTTCTAAACATTGCCCGCCTAAAATTTGCGTTCAGATCTCTGTCTTTTCCCCAAAGCCTTCTTGATCTCCCGCAAGACCAGCTCAATGAAGCACGCGAATCTTGGTCCCATATGCTTTCCCATCAAATCCATCCCCTTGAGGACATTGAAATATACGTCCAAAAGTTACAGGTCGTAAGGGAAAAATTTGCGAGTTTTTCTGTCTAAAATGACCAACCGAGAAAGTGGACTTTTTTAAAAGAACTGTAAAGTGTCAACAAGATCCTTAGAAGAGTCACGTCAATGACACAGAAAACGACAAAATGGGTTGCAATTCGTAAAAGATTATCCTGCCTCTCAGAGAGAGATCTTTTGGGTCTACTTTCAGACCTTTACACCTTGTCAAAAGCGAACCAAAACTTTTTTGAAGCCCGTTTTCTTCAGGAAACAGAAAGCTTAGATCGCTACAAAACCCACATTCAGCGCCATTTGGCCCCCAGGGAACCCTCTCAGAAAATTAGTATCCTGGAAGCCAAAAAAGCTATCAGTGATTACAAAAAAGCCAGCTCCAATCCGATTCATCTCATTGACCTCATGATTTACTATGTTGAGTGTGGTACTGCCTTCACGTGCGAATTCGGAGACATGGACGAAACTTACTATGGGACCCTGGAATCTATGTTTGAGAAGGCCATCCTCTTAATGAAAAAACAGCCAAGAGATGAGATAGAGGATTTTATCCATCGTCTAGAGGTTGTAGTGGGGAAAACAAGATCTATTGGGTGGGGCTACCATGATTTCATTGCAGATATTTTGAGGAAAGCTTATGGAAGTGAGAGCACCTCCTAATGCTATATTTTTAGAGAGACACGGATTCACACCACTTATGAGCAAATGTGAATGTATGACTCTTTTAGCTACCCATTCCCCCTCACAACCACAGATCCTTTCCGCGATCCAGGATCTTAATATGATGATCGCGGTCCTTATTGAAGCGTTCCTGCTGTTTGAAGGTATCCAGCTCTTTGGCGAGCTCTTTGTCATGTAACCTGAAGCGTTCAAAGAAGCCGTCGTTTTGTTCGAGGGCTTTCATATATTCACGTAGTTCTTGTCTGGCCTGCTTCTCAAGGGAAGTGCCTTTGTAAGCGTGGAGATCATTGACCTTGTCCCGAAGATAACCTGCGATATCCGCCATGGAATCGGATTTATCTGTCCCATATTTGTCTGTTCCAAATGCGCTTCCGCTTGTGGTGTGGACATGATCCAAGTGCTCAACCTTTTGATCCTTTGTGAGTGACGAATGGACAGGAGACGAATGTGAAAGACCCATCTGCTTGCTCGGATCCAGATATGGCTTCATATATGCTTGAACGCCTGTGATTCCCTGCTTCTTGAGAACGTCATTAAAGTCATCTCCAGGGGTTACTGGCTTAATGATAGAGACAGATTTGTCTCCAGCTGCCATCTGGTCGCGAGTCTTTTCAAGAATCCCATGAATTTGCGAGTTTGTCTTATGATCATCATTATCTCCGCACAGGATGATTTCTTTCTCAGAACCCTTGTAGTTCGCCATATTGTGAATTCCAAGAGACGCGACAATACGTCCCTTAAGTCCAGCATCTTTTAAGGAGAGGGCTGTCTCAAGGCCTTCGGCAATGAAGACGCGATCGTGGCTGTTATCCTCTTGAACACACACGAACGAGCCTTTCGCAATGCCGTAATGAATCTTCGGATGCTTCTCCCCTTCAGGAGTCAAGGCACGTTGGCCCGTCTCCGTAAGCCGCGTCAATTGCACAGAACTCAAGCGCCCAGTCTGAGACTGTCCATCTTCAGATCGTCCGAAAGCGGCAAGATAAGGGGAAGCAAGGGTCTTTCTCTCCTCCTTGTAGAAGAAGCTGGTTCCTTTTGGCAAATAACGCAGATCAGATGCAAGTTCTCCTCGGATGCCCCGTATCTCACGGAGATAGGTTTCTGCAACTGTGCCCTTAAGGGGCTTGGACTTCATCTGGAGCTCTGAGACCGTATTGAGTTTTGAGGCCCGCTCAAGGGCTGTTTCTTTTGGTTCCTCAGGAGGAGAAACAGGCGTCAGAGACGGCGCCTTTTGTTCCTTTAATAAATCTATCTTCACAGGATCCATATTCAAGTTCAAAGAAGTTGCTACGTAAGCGAGGGATTCCTTAAAATTGAGTCCTTTTTCTCGTTGAACAAGGTGGAAGATATTTCCGCCTTCCCCTGACTCAAAATCCTTCCAAAGCCCTGCCTTAGTACCTGAGACATTCATAACAAGAGATCCCTTGTTTCCAAAACGTAAAGCTGTCTTGGAAGAAACCGTACGATTGGGAGAGCCCAATAACTCAGTGGCAAGATCAGCTGCATGCCCTTTGGCTTCTTCAAGGACTGAGGTTGCAGAGAGAAAAGGTTGGACATCGTCCTTTTGAGGCGTCTTCCGAGTTTGAGGGCTCTTATCAAATCCTTCTCCTGCATGTCCGTGGACGCACTTCTGAAAGCCTTGTCCCATGCCGCCCAATATACTGAACGCAACGGAATCGTCTTTGAGCATTTTAGCCGCCTCATGACGATCTTTGAGGGCACTCTTCCAAGTGTTGTTGAAACCTTCCTTGTTTTTGGGCTCAGAATTATCAAACACCTTTTGGGCTGCTTTCCAAACCATCCCTGCTTCCCTTGAAGCATTGAGATAATCTTGGATGGGCTTATAGAGCTGGTCTGGAGAGACAGAAGCGTCAATCGTTCCCACCTTAACCTTCTCATGCAAGGCGATATCAAAGGTAAGGCGATTCAGATCAATGCTCTCCAATGATTTTGTGGCTTCCGTAAAGATTTGGTGATCACTGGGAGTGCTCATGATCCGCTTCAACTCTTGAGCCCGACTGGCACGGAGAGCAATGTCCTGCTCATTCACGTAACTGCTGATTTTCTCTCGCAATTCGCCAGCCACAGCGTGCTCAAGAAGTCTGTCTTCTTTCACATTTAGGAGGGCAAAAAACGGTTGATATTTCTCAGGTGATTCCACAAGCTTGAGGGCAGAAGCGTCCCGTGTTGTTTGATGGTCACGGAAAGTTTCAATCCCTCGAACAGACGAGGTCTCCAATTTTTTTATCTGACCATAGATTGCAGCTGCTGCATTGCGGGCATTCACATAATTTTTAACGTCCTCATAATGGCTCTTTTCTTTGCTAGAGAACCTCTCAACAAAGAGAGTGTTGAGTTGAGCCTTATGATGAGCTGTTGCATGGGCCTTCACAGAGATGGCATAGATCCTATCCTCTTTCTCAATCTTTTCTCCCCAATAGTCGCGCCTCTCTCCTGACATCGCGTCTGTTGTGACCCTAAAGAAGGGCGCATAAAGCCGAGGCATTTCTTGCAAAACAGCGGCAATAGAATCCCGGTCCGCCTTTCGGGCTTGGTAGTCTTCATAGAGAGGATGGGATGAAGCCAATACCCATGGCTGTGCAGATGTGCCCTCAGAGCTCGAGATCACTTTCCAAAGAGCACGCGTCTCTCGAACGCTCTGCACATAGAGCTGTACTTGAAGGGACGTCCGATGCTCAAGATCTGACAAGAGCCGGGTCTTAAGGCCGGCTTCAACTTCCAAAACGTCCTTGCGAATGCCGGCCAATCTTACATAAGGCGCGTGGGACTCCCAGTCTTTCAGGATATCAGTGGCAAGATGTTGTTTTGCTTGTACGAGCGTTTGATAAGCAGGGTAAGACGCGTGGGCATAGAAGGGCATGTTCCCATCTCCCTCCATCTCTACACGCAACGTGGCTGCTTCTTGAATCAAATCACGGTACTGCTGTACCCGATCAAAGGCCGGCTTTTGATCAAGAGATATATGGTAATCTTGAACAGTATCCTTGGACGTAGGCCGGCCGATGCGATCAACAACAGACTTAAAGTCGACAAATTGCTCCTGATCAATATAAACCTGGACGTCAGCACGGTGACGCGTCATGGCCACAAGCAGTGTTGAAGGATCCATCATGGGATCCAAGGCCACAAAGGACCGATCAAAAGTCGAGCCCTCCGACTTATGAATCCCCATGGCATACCCATGTGTGATGGCGGTGTAGTCTTGGGTATTGAGTTGAACCTGTCGACCTCCTTCCAGATAAACGGTCAGATGCGAGGTTGCCTCATCATAAGCTTCGATAACGCCAAGGGTGCCGTTCTTAATGCCCACTGGTTGTGATTGAGTGGTGCTTGGAAGATTCCTCACAAACCGCCCATGATGATCGTTTTGGGTAAAGCGAATCCGATCGCCGATCGTGTAACGCTCGCCCTTAATTGTAAACTCTTGGTGAGCGCTCTCTTCAGAGCCTCCCCTCAAGCATCCCTTCTCAATCAACGCATGGCTAATGCTTTTGTTGAGAATGGCAACGTCCACATTCCGGTAGGCTAGTGCCATCCGAGTTTGGGTCGGGTTGTCGAGGAAGTCTTTGACATAAGCCTGTGTCAAACTTTGCGTAAGCTGATCCTTGGTGTCAAACCAGGTCATGTGGTTCTTCTCATAGTAGGACATAAGGCCATCGAGAACCTGATGGGCATTGAGATGTTTGGAACATTCTCTCTGCCAAGGAATGCGTTGACGCACAACGTCCGTTGTTACCACAAAACCAAATTTCTGAGCCATCAGACGACCCGTGTCCCCTGGAGCGCGTGACTTGATCTGAGCCGGGTCTTGCACAATGAGGACTTTGGCCCCCTTCTCGGTTGCGTGTTTGAGAAAAGGCTCCCACAAATGATTCCCTACCATGTTGGCTTCATCCACAATGACCACGTCTTTTTCGGTGAGAAGATGGGGCGTGAGTTCCTGAATCGTTCGCATAGAGTACTGATAGGGTCGTCCCCAGAGCTTGCCACTTTGGATCAGATCGCTATGGTGCTGATGTTTCTCCCAAGCGTACTTGAAGCTATCGAGTGTCTTACAAGGAATGCCAATTTCTTGTTCCATAATCTCGACCGCTTTCCCTTGGAAAGAAGTGCCCAAAACTCGGCAACCTGCCTCCTGGTAACTCTCAGCCACAGCTTTGAGAAGAGTCGTTTTGCCTGTGCCGGCTTTGCCGTTGAGGACGCGGATATCAGGTCCTGAACACAGATGGGTGATGGCGCTGCGCTGTTCCTCAGAAAGAGAAAAGCCTAATTCTGTCTCACGGATTTGAATGGCTTTCTCAACCACTTCTTCGGAAACAATTTTTCTGTGTCGTCCATAAAGCGTGTCTCCATATCCTCTAATGGTCGCCTCTTGGTTTTTGTAAGACTGAGACGTAAAGACCGTCTCCCGGTTTAGGTTCTCTCCAACAGATGAGATAACTTCCTCACGGACAAGAAGCTGAGATGCAAACTGACCAGCAACCTTTTTGAAAGCGGCATCAGAAGACAAACGCCCCTCGGCCATCCACTCTTTGTTATCATTAGCCTGGCGTAGTATGAGCTCTTCAGGGATCTCGAGACCCTCAACTTTTGATTTCAAAATAGAGAAGAGTTTTTCGTCTCCACCAACCCGACGGAGGATCTCATCTTCCAGATGCTTGTGGGTAAAGACTGTGCGTTTCAAAACAAGATCCTGGATCAGGACAGATGGATTTTTGCACAATACCTCAATGTTTTTTTGTCGAATGGCGTCATTCTCAGAAACAATGCGAGAATACTCCCCGCGCTCCGCCAACGCTTGAGCATACCATCCTTCATGGCGAGTAGGTGTTAGATCAAGGCCTTGGGCTTCATAGGACCGGCTATCCATGCGCACCTCATGTCCGCCCAAAGCCAAATGTTTATTGGCCACAATCTCCCACCTTTTACGCGTCTCAAAGAGTGCAGCCTTCGTCACAATTTCTCGATCTTTGCGAATTGCGAACTGCCCATCAACCAACGGGCGTCGTGTGATGAGTCCATGGAAGTGGGGATTGCCTTTATCCCAGTGGATGGCATATTCAACGATCAAACCGCGTGACACAAACCGTTCTTGCAAGAACTCTTCCACACAGGCTTCCGCTTGTTGAGGCGTGAACTCAAGGGGGATGGCGCCCATAATCGTCTGGGCCGTTTGAGTGGAACTTAAGAACTTCTGCTTGGCCTCGAAACTCCGTGCGTGTCTTTCTGGATCTCGTTCATTTCCTCTGAAGCGTAAACTCGCAACGTGATCCTCAAACTGCTCGACCGCATTCCATAGGGTGGAGGAACTCTTCGTCCATTCAAGGGTCCCTTCAAGCACCAAGACCCGACTAACCAGGACGTCGTTCTTTGACCCATAGTCATAGCCCACGCCTGTGCGGACGTCCTGCTGTTTCCCTCCTGAAATATAAGCGCTAAAACCCACCGCAGAGCGCCCCGCGCTACGCGAGATAAAGCCAAGATTCAGCGAATAAATCGCCATGAACGACCCGTGGGGCGTCAATTCTGGGGTTTAACCTGGGGGGGGACAGGGCTCTGTTGATGTACGAGCAACAACAATCAGCTTTTCAATGAGAAAAGCTGGAGCCCTTTAGGTGATGCGAAGTCTCTGAGTGTCAGCCATCAAGAGAGGCTTGAAGAAACAGGGGTCAAGGACAAAAGTCTTGAGCGGGTTGTGTGCCTAGGACAACCCCTACCTGAATCTTACCATGCCAACTTGATTTTTACTGACAAGTCCATCATACGCCTGTGGCCGAAAAGCACAAGCGCAATCGCGCATAAGTGCGCCTCACTTCATGAGGACAACTTAGTGGTTAGTTGGGTTTTTTTATGATTTTGCTTTTTCCACTGCACTTCTTTCTGTTGATTCCGTTTGTCTGGTTCCTCAGATTCTGGTATATTGTTCCTCAGAGGCAAATCACACTCCAACTTTAGGAGATGCTTATGACTGCCTCTTTAAAACTACGCCAGCTTGAATCAAAGATCTCGACCCTCCAAGCCCAACACCAAGCCGCCCTCAAGGAACGCCAAAAAGAGATTGCCACACTTCTGACCTCCCTCGACCTGGCCTCTCTAGATGACACCGTCTTGATAGGTGGCCTCCTCTTTGTGAAAGACAAAATCGCAAACAAAGATTCACTCGTGGAGGTTTGGCAAGATGTTGGAACACGATTTCTACGACGACCCACATCAAAGAGGGGACATTCTTCGCTTACGTCCAAGGTCACCCTATCTCCACAAGCTCATGCGTCTAAATCGGAAGCTCAACAAGCTATCTCTCGCTCTGAGTCGCGAGACAAACAAAGTGCGAAACCAACAGATGTCACAGCGTAAGGCGCGCACCAGGACACTGATCATGGCGGGAGGTCTACTCCAAAAAGCAGGCCTCCTGGAGGCATTCACGATTCATCCAGGAGACGATCTCCAGGACGATGAACACCGCGAAAAAGCCTCTCAGTTGATTGGATTTCTATACATATGCTTTCAAAACGCCTCCTTCAAGGAGGAGCACATGGAGGAGTGGCAAAGGCTTGGGGAACGATTGTTGGGGGACAGATGATGGCCATGCGGAAAGCGTTATGTCTTAAGAAGAGATCCTTCTTATTCAGGCTTGAGGGGAAAAGGATAAATGCACTACTTAGCTTTCGCGATTACTTTCAGTTCCAGTTTCAAGAAGACACATCTTTTATCCGATGCATTTATACGGGCCACTGTAGGGCGGTCTTACACCACTCTCCACTGCTTAAATGTCAACCCCATCTCACTGACAATAGTTGGCTTTGTCCTCAGTTAGACGACGCGTGCAAAAACAGTGCTCTTATGTTTCCTTCAGGCAGCATTATGTTATTTGTATGTATTTTTGTTTGATTTTACAATATGTTAGTGAATTTTTATGGCAAACATCTTGACACAGGGAGTTTTTTTCCACTACCTTTCAATCTGACAGGGATTTTTTGCCTATACGATAGTATAAAGGAGATTCCTATGAATACAACATGCGGTAATTAAGAATAATTATGGGTTTCTAGGGGGTTTCTCTAGAAACCTATCTCTAAGAGTAAGGACAATTTCTTTCCATTTTTTGAGGATAAGCATGACTTCCTATGTGTTAGCACCCTACATGAAA
>Ga0207148_1058_pt1 | contig 28591 bp, 29 predicted proteins | sample Alteio_BWMinHeat_34_FD_153558 | JGI IMG/M metagenome (GOLD analysis project Ga0207148, IMG submission 153558) | Enriched cells from forest soil in Barre Woods Harvard Forest LTER site, Petersham, Massachusetts, United States -... | ecosystem: Environmental > Terrestrial > Soil > Temperate forest >... | reverse complement strand
CAGTAGCATCTCAGCTTCAAGCTTCAGCATTTCCGCGACTTCCGGAAGAAACCTTGCTGACAGTGGCACTCCGATATAGGCACCATCAAGATCAGCCGTTGCTTTTTTGTCGGGGTGATATCGTGAGTAGAATCCGTTCGCGGCGATATCGGCTTCCATCCTTCCAATAAAGAAAAAGTTGACCAGTTGACTGGCCTTCGCAGCGTAAGATTTCACTCCGGTCATATCAAAGACCTGCATGAACCCCTCAGCAAGATCCCCAACATCGGTCGGATTGCGCTCGCCTTCATGTTTGCCGGACATGATTGCGTCGATCTCCTGTCCAGCCTGCTTCGCGATCGATGTTGCAAACTCAAGAAATCTTGAATCGGATCGTGAGATTCTATAGAGGATCAAAGCAGCTTCCGCAGCGATCATCTTATCTCTCGGAATAAACGAGATCTGCGGTTTCGTGAGTGCCGCGAGCGCAACGATTGCCCATTGACGATAGACATTGTCGCCAGTGATGCGGTACAGCCTGGCGGCTGCGAGCGCGCCATAGCTCGTACTCACTCCCATCGGACGCTGGTCGTTCGAATTCCATGCCCAGCCTGCAGGCGTCTTGTCGGTTGCTGCTTTCCAGAATCCAAGCGCGACTAAGCCATTGAACGCGCCCTTTGCGTCATTGAGATAGATCGAATCCTTCGTCGCTTCAAAACAATTGCAAAGAGCAGCGATCCATTGGAGATCGTCATCACCACCGACATAAATCTGAGATCCCTGGCGAGCGATGATCCTTGCACCTTGGCCATCATCAGTCCGTTCGTAGAGCGCAGTTGAAGAGCGATAATAACGCAGCAAATCTTCGGGCTTCAGACTACCGGAACGGACCATGTAGGAATACGCATCGACCACGATCGTGATCCCCCACGAATCCGATCGCTGCCCTTGAATCGGTTGATCTGTACGGCGGATGAAGTTTCCGTTCGAGGCATTCCACATCTTCTCCTGCATGAAACGATTCGTCGCAAGAAGGCGCGCTTCCCATTCTTTTTTCGTTTGTGCCTGAGTAATGTGCGAACTTTGCAGTATAAGCGTGCCTAAAAGAAGAATTAACCCGACTCTTTGTTTACTCCTCATAATGCCTCACTTCGTTTTTCCTCGTAAATATTTTGCCATAAAAAATACGACTGCATTGGTCGTTCTGCTCTTATTTGCTTTTTCAGAGATAGGATTTGCACAACCGATTGTCAAGACTGGTCTCGATCGCCTCGTCGTCGACCAGTTTAAAGAGATAGCGCAAAAAAATGTTGGACTGATAGCGAATCAGACGTCTCGCACGGCCGATGGCAAGTTTGGTCCCGCATTGTTCAAGCAAACAGCGTCCGTGAATCTCATTGCGCTCTTCGCACCTGAACACGGACTTCACGGTACACGCTCCGCAGGCGTTGCAAGCGACTCCATCGAGTACTTTTCAGGTACGCCCGTCTATTCACTCTACGGCTCGACTCGAAAGCCAACGAAGAAAATGCTCAATCGGATCAACGCGCTTGTGTTTGATCTCCAGGACATTGGCGTGCGCCCTTATACGTATCTCTCCACCATGATCTATGCGATGGAGGCCGCCGCAGAAGCACATATTCCGTTCTACGTACTTGATCGTCCAAATCCCTTATCAGGTATTCGGATCGAAGGAAATATGCTTGAGGCAGATCTCAAATCGTTTGTTGGCGTTGCCCCAGTTCCCTATCTGCACGGCATGACCTTTGGCGAACTCGCGAAGATGGCTGTTGCAGAAGGATGGTTCAAGAATGCGAGCATACTCAAACTTACGGTCATCGAAATGGTAGGATGGAAGCGTTCGATGTATTGGCCTGAGACAGGACTACAATGGGTTGCAACGAGTCCAAACATTCCGCATTTTGAAAATGCCGTTGGGGCAGCGGCGCTTGGTGCAAGCGGGCAGTTAGGAGTTCTCACGATCGGCATCGGAGGAGAACGGCCGTTTCTGGCTCTCGGGGCAACTGCCGCGAAGACGGATGCGATGTTGCGAGCAGCTCAAGCATCTTGTCCGAATCAGTTTGATCTTAAAACCGATAGCTTCTATGCTACGATCAATGGAGTCAAGAAACACTTTGCCGGTGTGACGATCAATATCCCGAAAGACCTCTCGCATCTTGACCCGCTCTATTCAGGTCAATTTCTGCTTCTCGTCCAACTCATGAAGGATTCAAGTTTCCGCGCAAGCTTCGATGGAATCTCGAACTCGCAGATACTCATGTTCGAGAAGGTGACGGGGACGAGGAAGATGTGGGACGCGCTTGATCGAGGACTTGATGTGGCACCGATCATCGAAAGTTGGCGAAGAGATGCAAGCAACTTTGCCGCGAAGAGAAAACCATACCTGCTCTACAACTGATCGCTCATCGCTCAATCTTGTGCGACCAGGTAATCTCACAGCCTGATCTTTTGATCATGATACTCACGGTGCAATAGGTATCCTGCGATAATGTGATCGCCCGTTCCAGTTCTTCGGCGCTGAGATCCGGACTCTTGACATGGAAGGCCATGTGAAGCTTGGTTATTACCTTCGGATGTTTGGCGGCTCGCTCATATTCGATCTCGACTGTAAAGTGGTCGAGTTTCTTGCGACGTTTTTCGATCATCGCAACCACGTCCATCGCCGTGCATGCAGCTGCAGACATCGCAAGTGTTTCTACGGGACTTGGAGCGGAGTTTAAGCCACCTCCCTCTTTGGTGGTATCGAAAACCGTCTCAAGTCCATGCTCGTTTTTACCAACGAACCGTAATGCTTTATCGCGAGTGACGGTAACCTTCATGCAGCTGTGGCAAGCAGGCGCTCGACACGTTCGCGATTCCGGCTGTGGACTCGGAGCGTCAGCCGAACGTGCGTTTCTGTAAACGTGCGTTCGCCGACTTCGCCAAGGTCATGAAGCCTGGAAGCGATCTCATAGTGTGTCAACGGTATCTCGACGGTGATTTCGAACGACTCTTCCGTGATGACGCGCTCGATCTCTTCTTTGAGTCGATTGATGCCGATGCCACGTCCTGCACTAATAAAGACAGCATGCGGATAGCGGGAACGAACATCTTTCAGTCCGGCTCGCTCTTCGTCCGAGATCAGATCGATCTTATTGAAGACCATGATCATCGGCTTCTCATTCGCCTTCAACTCTCGAAGTGTGAGGTCGACGACCTGCATCTGTTCTTCAAATTGCGGATTACTCACGTCGATAACGTGCAGAAGAATGTCCGCTTCCACAACTTCAGAAAGAGTTGTGCGGAATGATGCCACGAGCTTCGCTGGCAATTTGCGGATGAATCCTACCGTATCGGTTACGAGCGTCTTTCGTCCATGCGACAGCTCCATCGACCGTGTTGTGGCATCGAGTGTTGCGAAGAGACGATCTTCTACGAAGACTTCGGAATTCTTGTCAGCCGCCAGCACATTGAGCAACGACGATTTGCCGACGTTGGTGTAACCCACCAGCGCGATGCGGGAGAGCTCGTTTGAGCGACTCAGCCTGCGTGTTGTCTGCTGCTGCTCGATATCTCCGAGTTTTGTTTTGAGGTGCGCGATACGTGTCTTGATCATCCGGCGATCCGTCTCGATCTGCGTTTCACCGGGACCCTTCGTGCCAATTCCTCCAAATTGCTTCGACAAATGCGTCCATGCTCGCGTGAGTCGGGGCAGCATGTATTCAAGTTGCGCCAGTTCGATTTGCGTCTTCGCTTCGCGAGTGCGCGCGCGCGAAGCGAAGATATCCAGGATCAAACCGCTTCGATCCAGGATCTTTACGCCCAGCTCTGTTTCAAGATTGCGAAGCTGCACAGGACTCAGCTCATCGTCAAATATGACAAGCCCGACATTCTCCATCTCGACCCGCATTTTCAGCTCCTCGACCTTTCCCTTTCCGAGGTAGAGCGCGCCATCTGGTTTTGGACGTTCCTGCGTCACACGAAAAAGAATATCCGCCCCTGCCGTATCGGCCAGGAGTGCGAGTTCTTCCAGGTGTTCGCGGGATTTGTGTCGAGAGGGTTCGTCGGACTCAGTGATGATTGCAACAAGCGCAGCACGTTCGCGAGGCTTGTGGGTTTCGAAGAATTGTAGTGCTTCTTTCAATAGAGAGATCTCCTTCTGCCTTTTCTAACCGCTTACCCCTGGCAATGGTTGACGGAATATTACCCCCCAGATTGCGAAACGATTAGTTTTTCGTTTGTACGCTTTCAATCAATAAGTGTTCCATCCATCAGGACAGCTTTTCCTGTCTGAAACTGAGGCCATTGCACTACCTGCAACGCCAACCAGGCAACTGCTTCCGGTTCGATCAACTTTCCACCTTCGTTGAGTTTAGCAAGATCTCGCTCAGCTTCTTCGGCTGACTTTCCAGTTCTCGCTACGATATTTTTCACGCTCTCAAGAACGATGTCGGTTCGCACAAATCCCGGGCAGAGGGCATTCACTGCGATCTTATGTTTTTCCAATTCAACTGCCAGTGCACGGGTGAGTCCGAGCAACGCATGCTTTGAAGCTGTGTAAGCTGTAGTGTAAGCGTAGCCACGCAACGCTGCAGTGGACGCAAGTGAGAGAATCTGACCTCGGCCAAGTGAACGCATACCCGGCACAACCGCACGTGAAAGAAAGAATGCACCGCTGACGTTCGTAGCCATGGCTTTCTCCCACATTTCGTCTGTGGTAGTTTCAATCTTCGCTGAGGGAGCCACACCTGCGTTATTGATCAATATGGAGATCGGACCGAGTGATTGATTCACTTCAGAAATTAGTCGCTCGACCTGTTGCGATGAGCCAACGTCACACACGAATGCACGTGCAGTGCCGCCGTTGTTTACGATCCTGCTTGCTCCAGCTTCAACATCGATCAGGGTACGTGAAACGAGTGCGACAGCATAGCCTTTCTCCGCAAACAGCTCAGCGATTGCTTTTCCAATGCCCCGCCCGGCACCGGTGATCAACACTACTTCTTCCTTCATGAGCGCAAGTCGAGTAAATCCTTATTTTCAAGTAGCTGTTTGGGAGTACCCTGTTTTGCTATGCGCAGGATCGCCCTGGCAAGATCGGTTACTTTGATAAAATACTTTGGAAGAAAAAACCGAAAGAAAGGGTGTAGCGGATAAAGCATTCTCTCTAACCAGGGGCCATTCGGATTACCTTCGGGGCCTGGCGTGATCGCTGCTGGCCTAAGCAAGTAGAGCTTCCCGGGTTTGAACGGCAATCGTGCAAGCGAATTTTCCGTCTTTCCTTTGATCCGAGCGAAGAGCGTCCTACTTTGTTCTTTGGAATCAGCGCCAGCTCCGCTGACGAATACGAATGAAATGTCAGGGTTCGCCTCGAGCATTGCGTTTGCCGCATTCACTGCAAAATCATGCGTGATCGTCCGATACTCCTCCTCAGATTTTACTCGGGTTTGCGACACACCAAGACACCACAGGCAAGCATCCTGCCTCGCGAATAGACTTCGCAGATCTTTGTAGTCCAGAAAGTTGTCGCGAATGATGATATCGAGCTTTGGATGGCTGATTTTGACAGGCCTGCGCACCAATGCTGTGACACGCCCCACCTCCGAGTCCCCGAGTGCTGCTTGTAAGACCGCGTTCCCGACCATTCCTGTTGCACCGGTAAGAAGAACTTTCACTAAAACGAAAAAAGTAGTGTTACGCACGATTGCCAACTTGTCGGCGACTCAAACATAAGCCGACTTTTCATGATGGGTGCGTAAGACTCGATAATGGTTGTCCAGACAATTGCGAGGGAATCTTTAGCGAGATGCACTGCTTTAACTATCGCTAATAATAATTATTACTGATAATTGAATGACAAAGGCCACTCCGGAGACCACCGAACGGCGCTCAACCAGGCAGCGATCGTTGATCCTTGACGTAGTGCAACATTCGCATGCGCACCCTGACGCTGAGGAAGTATATCGCATCGCTCGTCGGAAAATTGCGTTGCTTTCTCTTGGCACCGTCTACCGTAATCTTCGGGTATTGGTAGAGGAAGGGCTGATTCGAGAGGTGCAATCCGCCGGAAAGGTTGTCCGCTATGATGGCATGCTGGAGGCTCATTCACATTTTCAATGCACCTCCTGCGGGCGGATCATTGATCTACCCCGCGTTCCGAAATTCGATGCTCCGAAGAATCCTGAACTCAAGGGCTGCGAAGTACAGGACTTCAAGCTCGATCTCTTTGGGTTATGCCCGATTTGCCGAACTGAACGTAAATCCTAAGCATGACGCAGGGTCACCTGTTTCCGGTTGGTGAACGCCGCCTGAGTTTCGTGTGGCCGCTATTGGCTGCAGCAATTGCTCGCGTTGCGATGCTCCCGTTTGCGCATATCGAGAATCCGGTTTTGTGGGAATATGGTGACATTGCGCGTCATATGATTGCCGGAAAAGGCTATAGCCTTACCTGGGTGCTCCCCATGTTCCCACCAATCGTATTACCCTCTGCGTTCATGCCTCCTGGCGAGACACTCCTTCAATACGCATTGCTTAGCGTCTTTGGTGATGGCTTACTCGCTTACATCGCAATCTTTCTTGTCCAGGTTGCGTGCGGAGTCGCATTCGTCTATGTTATTGGACGTCTACTGCGGGTACTATTCGGATCGCGCCGACTTCAACTCATCGCGATGTGGAGTGTTGCGCTCTATCCATCGTTCCTTTATGCAACTACCACGTTCGGAGTTGCCTCGGAGATCCTGCTGCTGAACTCGCTCTTCATCCTGCTTGCATGTAATCTTCATGAGGCATTGATCAATGGTAACGGGGTTACGGCAGCCACAGTTTTGTTTGGCGTCTGCGCCGGGATACTTAGCTTATTCAGATCTGAAGCTCCGCTCCCGATCATTGCTGTTCTCCTACTACTGCTTGCGAGCAGAAGGATTCCGATCAGACGTCGAGTTAGTGCGGCGATCGTGGCTGCTGCAATCGCCACAGCCATCATCGCTCCGTGGACGATTCGAAATTATGGACTCTTCCATACACTCATTCCCGGAAGCACGAGCGGAGGGTTTAATTTGTGGAAGGGTAATCACACAGCAGCATCTGGCAGCGCATGGAATTCTGCCGGAGTGCAATACGGGCCACCCTTCCAACTCTGGATCGAGGCATTGGGAAAAGGTCCAACAGACCCTATGTTCGAACTTCATTTTTCTCAGGTGCTTGCAACTAGAGCGGAAGATTGGATGAGTACGCATCCCATTGAAGCGATCGCACTGGCTGGAAAGAAGGCTGTGATGCTATGGAGCTTTGACTGGTATAACACACTCTCATCTACTCTCACCTACGCCACGTTGTCGCTAGTGACACTTGGACTCGCCATGTTCGGCCTTTTTCGATATCGTTCGCTTCGGCAATCCAATACGTTTGGCGTCAAAGTGATCGTGCTTCTGAGCGGGGTCTATACGGTGTTGGCGATGGTGTTTTTCGTTGTGCCTCGCTACCAGATCTTTCTTGTCGGTATTTATTGGCCATTCGTTGTGCTTGGAATTGATGGCGTGCTGCTTAACGTCACTGCACAGCGACGCGTGAGAACAACAAGCCAGGAGTCGATTGCCAACACGCCGCAGATGGCCGAAAGCCTTTCATGACTTTTCATTTCGATCTTCATTAACCATTCATTCGGAGAACATCAATATGGCTGATCTAAAAAATTCAAAGACATTTCATAACCTGAAGGAAGGTTTCGCAGGCGAATCGCAGGCGAATCGCCGCTATCTTTACTTTGCGCGACGTGCTGATATCGAAGGGTATCCAGACATTGCTGGCGTATTCCGCGATACGGCCGAAGGTGAGACCGGTCATGCATTCGGTCACATGGAATTCCTCGCCGAGGTCGGCGACCCTGCAACCGGCAAGCCAATCGGTGATACAGCGATCAACCTCGAAGCGGCGATCGAAGGCGAGACCTATGAGTACACGGAAATGTACCCGGGCTTTGCAAAGACAGCTCGCGAAGAAGGATTTGATGAGATCGCACAATGGTTTGAGACGCTCGCGCGTGCTGAAAAATCACACGCAGGTCGTTTCAAAAAAGCGCACGACACGATTAACGCCTAAGCGTGGCCGCAATACGTGGCACAAAGTGTGTGACACCAAAGTGTCACGCTTCAGAGATGAAGCGGCTTTACCGCTGCTCCAGACTCTACCTAATACATAACGTATGACGTCGCTGCCCTGTCTCGCCCGTGAATAGACAAGAGTATCATGGCAACATGACACTCGAAGCTACGCGAGGCAGGGTGGTGTTTCTCACCGCAACCAATCGATCGACGTATTCCTATGATGGTATTCGATCCGCATGATCCTCTCTATTGGAAGAAAGAGGATCTCGATAGTGAGTTCACGAGGGTCCTCAATGTCTGCAATGGGTGTCGGTTGTGCGATGGACTCTGTCCTCCGTTCAACGATGTTTTTGATCGCATCGATGCGATCGATGATCTTCAGACTGCCGCTGGTATTGGTCACGACAATCCTGTTGAGCAGCTCACGAAAGACGACTATACACACGTAGTCGATTATTGCTATCAATGCAAGCTCTGCTACCCCAAATGCCCGTACACACCGCCGCACGAGTACATGCTTGACTTTCCGAGGCTGCTCCTTCGTGCACAGGCGATCGAAGTAAAAGAAGATGGGAAATCACTTAAAGAAAAAGTACGAGACACATTCCTGGGCGATGCTGACCGGACAGGCAAAATAGGATCCGCATTTCCAGCCATTATCAACTGGGCGAACCACAACCCCACGGTTCGCAGTCTCATGCAGGCAACCATCGGGATCCACAAGGATAAGAAGCTGCCGGTCTTCTATGGCGAGACATTTCGCGACTGGATGGATAATCGTCCGAAAGTCCAGGTCAACGAACCAGCGGATAAAGTCGCGATCTTCTTCACCTGTATGGTGAACAACAACAAGCCCTGGATCGGAAAGCAATTTGTCGAAATTCTTGAGGCGAACAATGTGCTGGTCATTGCTCCCGAGCAGGAATGCTGCGGCATGCCTGAACTGGGAACAGGTGATGTCGCAAAGACTACTGCTACGATCGACCGCAATGTAGCACGACTCAATCCAGTAGTCAAACAAGGCTACAAGATCGTTGCGATGAGCCCAAGCTGCTCGCTCATGCTTCGCGATGAGTACGAAAACTATGCTACGAACAAAGAGGCAGCGAAGGAAATAAAGGCAGCGATCCTGGATCCGTCTGAATATTTGTTGCAGCTCAACCGCAAGAAGTTACTCAAGACAGATTTCCCTGCATCGATTGGCGGACAGATTACGTATCATCTGCCTTGCCACTTACGAGTGCAGAATATCGGCTACCCCTCGCGAGATCTCCTGAAATTGCTGCCGGGTACAAACGTCTCGATGGTGCAGCAGTGCTCGGGACATGACGGATCGTGGTCGATGAAGACAGAATTTTTTCCGATCTCGCTTGAAGTCGGCAAGAAGCTCTTTGCAGCGATCGAAAAGGAACAGCCTTCTGCCACAGTTGTAAGCGATTGCGTGCTCTCGCACCTGCATATCGAGCAAGGTACAAACACCGATCCGTTCCATCCGATCGAGGTGATGTATCACTCAATGGGATTTACGCAGCACAAGAATCCAGCGCGAACGCTCAAATCGAACATCGCGCAAGCACTTCCGTCCGTTAGTTGATTACTATTTGAAATATATGAAGCCTATTGTACTTAGTGAGATCAACAATCTTGTCGAATATGAAAAAGTCCGCAAACGAGTTCGCGAACATGTGATAGCAACAAAGAAACTGCGACGTATTTCGGTTGGACCAAACATGACCTTCGCCTTCGAGAACCGCGAGACCGTACTCTTTCAGATTCAGGAAATGGTGCGCACAGAGCGGATCGTCGAAGACGAGCGCATCCAGCATGAGATCGATGTTTACAATCAACTCATCCCGGGAGATCATGAACTCTCTGCCACACTGCTCATCGAGATCACTGACAAAGATCAGATCAAGCCTATTCTCGATTCGTTGATTGGACTTGGCTATAACTCCGTCTTTTTCAACATTGGCGACAACGAGATCACGACCCAATTCGATGAAGGCCAGGCCGCCGAGGACCGCATCAGCGCCGTGCAGTATGTAAAATGGAAACTAGGCGAAGAGGATGTCCAGGCACTGCGCTCGCCTCACACCCCAGTTGCAATCGTTGTCCGTCATCGCAACTACAATTACACGTCCCCGCTCACGGAAGATCAACGAGAAGCCCTGCTCGAGGACCTAGCCGAATCCATATGATACGGGAAGTTTTACGAGGCTATCGGAGTAATAGCGCCAGGAAATCGGTTTGATTTCAAACTAAAAACGAATATGGTTTACGTAACTCGCAAAGCACACTTTTCAGCCGCACATCGGTTGTTCAATCCAACGTTCTCGAACGAGCGTAATGATGCTACGTTCGATAAGTGCAACAATCCACACGGGCATGGCCACAACTACACGATCGAAGTTACCGTCGCCGGCATTCCAGATCCTGCCACAGGATACGTGATCGATCTGAAACGACTTGCACAACTGATGGATGAAGTCATCATCGACAAGGTGGATCACAAGCATTTGAATTACGATGTACCCGAACTCAACGGGATCATTCCGACAGCCGAGAACATTGCGCTCGTCTTTTGGCAGCTTCTTGAACCGCACATTCGCGATGGTAAACTGTATTCGCTCAAGGTGTTCGAGAGTGATAATAACTTTGCAGAGTATCGGGGAGAACCGGTGCCAGCAATCACTCGATACGCACTTGAGCATACATCCGTTCAATCTCGTTAACCTTCATTGGATCGCATGATGTCACCAGTAACAATGATGCCCAGCCGAACTCGGGATCTCGAAGAGCTTCCTGAGATTCGCCGCAAAGAAATCGAGTCTGCTCCGTGCGCCATGGGTGCTGCGGAGAACGAAGTCGATTCGAACGTTGCGGTCAGAACGCTCTTCTGCAATTTGCTCCAGCAGATCGGAGAGGATCCGCGCCGCGTCGGCCTTCTCCGAACGCCCCACCGCGCTGCCAAGGCATGGGAGCATTTGACTGCTGGGTACAAGATGAATATCGAGACCGTGCTGAACGGTGCTGTGTTCGAAGAGACATACGACGAAATGGTCGTAGTGACCGACATTGATTTCTATTCAATGTGCGAGCATCACCTGCTTCCGTTTTTTGGCAAGGCGCACATTGCTTATGTACCAAACGGCAAGATCGTTGGTTTGTCGAAGTTGCCGCGCATCGTCGATGTCTTTGCCAAGAGATTGCAAGTGCAGGAGCGTATGACACGGGAGATCGCCGACACGATCAACAAGTATCTCGATCCGCTGGGAGTCGCGGTCGTATGCGAGGCCCAGCATATGTGCATGATGATGCGGGGCGTCGAAAAGCAAAATTCATTTACGATGACCAGTGCGATGCTGGGCTCATTCAAAGAGCCCAACACTCGCGCGGAATTCATGAACCTCATCGCCAACAAACGCTCGTAAAAGAGATTGGAAACATCGGTGCCCACCGCACCGTATCCCCCCGTTGTCGTTAGTGCCTGGATTTTATTAGCCCCACCTTTATGCGCTTTCGTTTCCAACTTCTGCTGTTCGTCGTTTTTGTTTTCACAAGTTCGGTAAGCTACGGTGCCGGTCGACTCGATTACACGGTGGACCTTCGCGAAACGGGATCGCACCTTGTGCACGTAACGCTTCATCCGATCAAGCAAGGTCAAAAGGTTGTCACGTTCCAAATGCCGGTCTGGGCTCCGGGCGCATACAGCGTCACGCATTATGGTCGTTACGTCTCGAACTTTACTGCACTGGATAAATCGGGTAAACCGCTTGCGACCAAACAGCTAAATCCCGATCGTTGGGAGATCGAGAAAGCAAGCGGGCTCGCGACGATCAAGTATGACATCCTCGATTCGCACAAAGACACAACGAGTCTTTACTTTGCCATGGGGCATTTTGATTCGACGATTTTCTTTGCCAACGCAACATGCTTTTTCGGTTATCTCAATGACAAGAAGAATGTAGCTGCAACGGTCACGTACGTGAAGCCTGAGAATTGGCAGCTTACTACGGCGCTTGATCCCACGACGATTAAAGGCGTCTCGCAGCAGGCCGGAGAGTACCATCACACAACATTCTCCGCACGAGATTACGATGAGCTTGCTGATGCGCCTGTGATGGCAGCGCCGCAATTTCAGGCGCGCTCGTTTGTCGATGGATCGGCTTCGTACGATCTTGTCATCTTGAGTAATAAGCCATTTCCCATTGACTCGCTCACGCAATACGTTCACAAGATTGTCAATGCCGAAACAGCGTTCTTTCATGATACGCCGTTCAAGCATTACACATTCGTCGTATATGCTCCGACTTTCTCCAAGGTGCCATCAGCGGCACAGGGCGCTCTAGAGCATGCGAATTCGAGTGATTACCTGCTCATGAGTCTTCCGTGGTCGGCGTTCAAAGGGTTTGGCCTCGCAATCTTTTCGCACGAATTCTTCCACCTGTGGAATGTCAAACGGATTCACTCTTCACTCCTCGGGCCATTCGATTATACACAGCGCGTGAAGACCACAAGCCTCTGGCTTTCGGAAGGGATCACCGATTATTACGCTCACACACTTCTAGCGCGAGCGCACATTATCGAGCCAGCTCATTTCTATGATGACATTCAAGGATGGCAGCAAGCCTTGTCTGGCCATCAATCGAGCAGTACAGAATCACTCGAACAATTGAGCATTGCCGAAAGCGATTTTCATCTTGACGACGCCGAAATCTTTTATATCAAAGGGCCACTCGTCGGACTGATGCTCGACATCGAAATCCGTAAGAAGACGAACAACGCGCGTTCACTCGATGACGTGATGTTTGCATTGAACGCGGACGCAAAAAAGGGCATCACATTCAAAGATGAAGAGCTCATTCACAAGATGGAGCGCATCGCCGGCGTGGATCTTACAGATTTTTACAAGCGCTACATCGCCGGCACCGATTCTCTTCCGATCAATAGTTACCTTGCGGACATTGGCGTAATCCCATCGCCCACCGGTTCGGGTGGAAATAAACTCAACCTCAGTTTCGGTTCTACGGGTGGTCTTAAGATATCGGATATCGATACCACTTCAACGCTTAGCCAGGCCGGAGTGAAGAAAAATGACGAGATCATTGCAGTCAATGGCACCAAGCTTTCGATGAGCAATCTCGATATCTTTACGGAACTCCAGAATCAGACGACAGTCAAGTTCGACATCATGCGTGAAGGAAAGCCTATGACCCTCCTCGTTGACCTTCAGGCCGCTCGCTCAAGAGCCGCTCTGCTTGAGCACCATCCATTCAAGATCAGTCCCGAAGCGACACCGCTGCAGATCTCGATGCGAAGAGGAATAATGGAGCAGCTCTAATCAATGGGCTAAAACCCTTTTTCACGGTTTTTTTCGAGCATTTATTGAGTCCGTGCCCATGGCACGGGCTTTGTGCTGGCACCAGATATCATCGAGATTTTTGTTTCAAAACATTATCAAATTGTTTACGTCTTGCCCTGGTATGATTCGGAAAATCGTAGCTTACCTATTCCTACTTTTGTCGATAGTACTGAGTTCATCGGTGTTGTACGCCCAGCATATGGCCTACTCTGTCGATCTGAGAGAGACTCAGGCAACGGGGTTGATCCCGGTAATCGCGCATGTGACAGGCATCCACGACAGCACGGCTGTCTTCCAGATGTCTATCTGGTCGCCCGGCTCCTATGGGCTATGGCAAGGCAAAAATTATGTCGAGCAATTTAAAGCCGCTGATAGTACAGGCCAGGCACTGAGTGTTGACCAATCCGGTCTGTTCCAATGGACGGTATCCGATCCGTTAAAGCTTGCGACAATCAGCTATACGATCAACACGCGTGTGCTTGCCGCCTCAGATGAACTCAACGTAGCAGCGCATGTCGATTCCAACGGTCTGCTTGCTAATGGGACGGTACTCTTCGGCTGGCTTGCAAATCATAAGAACATCTCCTCATCTGTCAATGTCCTCTTTCCAGACACCTGTGAGCTTGCTACGAATCTTGATCCGGCAGCGGACCAGTTGCAAGTGAAGCCCGAGAATAAATATCGACAGACCATTTTTGCAGCACAGGATTTTGCTCAGCTTGCAGACGCGGTCATTCTTACATCGCCGGATTTAAACGTCAGTGAATTCAACATCTCCGGTGCACGTTACATCGTCGCAATTTCAAGTGACGACGAAGCGCTCCTCGATTCTATCGTTCAATCAACCAAGGCAATCGCGCGAACAACGCAACGTTTCTTTTCGCGAACGCCCTTTACAAGCTACTTTGCATTTTATCATGTCGCGCCGGGTCTGACGACAACGAATGTATTGCCGCATGCAAACGCGAGCGCCTATCTCATCGAAGATGGAGAATGGGCCGAGGTTCGACGGTCGCTGCTTCCCAATCTTGCACGATCGCTTTTTGCGGCATGGGATGGCTATGAGATCAAGTCGTATTTGCTTGCTCCACCTGATTATCGCGACACGATTCGCGCAACAAGCCTTTGGTTCGTAAACGGCACGCAGCGTTACTACGCGGCAATGATGCTGACTCGTGCAGGATTGATGCGTTCGGAGGATTTCAACGGAATGCTTGAGAATTGGGTCGCCCGCATGTACGCAAATGAGCCTCAGGACAGTACATCGCTCGAACAGCTTGCAAATAGTATTGGCCAGCTCAGTGCTCGCGAACGCAACTACTTCGAATCTCGATCGACGCTTACGGCATTAGCCATGGATCTCGAGATCCGCTCGCAGACGGACGACGAGAGTTCGCTCGATCAGGTGATGATCATCCTTGACGCCAAAGCGCATCATGGAAAGACGATTATCGATCGATCGCTTACTGATTCGCTCAGCCTTGCTGCCGGCGTGGATCTCAAAGCATTTCGTGCGCGCTATGTTGCAGGTCATGATCCACTGCCGCTCGATTCTTATGTCAAGCTAATGGGTCTGCTCATGCAACCCGCCACACAAGCCAGGTCGGTTAATTTTAGAGTGAGCGATGGAAGCACCTCGACTCAACGTCTTCGCCGCATCGCTATGCTCGCGCCGCGGAAGAACGCTACCTTTCGTTAGATACTTCAACCGCAAAGGACAGCCCCGCCATTCACATTTATAACCTCGCCGAGGATAAAGCTTGAGCGAGGACTGGCAAGAAAATAAATGGCTTCTGCGATTTCTTTTGGATCCGCAACACGTCCCAAAGGAATTTGTCTTATTGCCCTTGCTCCCTCTCGTGGATCGAGGAGTATCGCTGCGGTCATTTCTGTAGAGACCCATCCCGGTGCGACACAGTTCACACGAATCCCGAACGGGGCTAGTTCGACTGCAATCGACTTCGTAAAACTGATCTGCGCTCCTTTGCTTGCTGCGTAATGTGAATGCTCACTCTCCCCGCGCTGGCCAGCGGTTGAACTGACGATCACGATCGAACCCGAGCGCTGCGGTTTCATTTCGAATGCTCCGTATTTCGCGGCAAGGAATGTACCGGTCATGTTCACATCCATCATCTCGCGATACTCATCCATCGTCATGTCTTCGATTTGGACGCCATGCCAGATACCTGCATTTGCGACCACCACATCAAGCGATGACCAATCACGCACGATCTCGCTGCTCATTTTTTTCCACGCCGCTTCGTCGGTTACCGACATCTGAAACGTTTTACATTTTACGCCAACTGCTCGAACCTGATGAGCTAGTTCTTCCGCCGCCTGCACGTTTTTTTCGAACGCAATCGCTACATTTGCCCCGCGTTCAGCAAATAGCAAAGCAGTGGCTCGGCCAATTCCTCTTGATCCACCGGTGATCAGTGCATTTTTACCCTGGAATTCTGTGTCCATTGATTACATATCATTAATCTCGCACGGCGTTGGCGAGGGAATTGATTGCCTGATAATTGACCTTTATAAGTAGCCAGCGGCTGCTCTATCAGTTCTGGCTGCGCTGCGGTATTAGCGGCGCTACATAATGAAAGGAGATGGCTGCATTCGAAGCTCGCAAACAACGGAAACACGATAAGAAACAGTTGGGCTTCCCGTTTTCACAGGAAGGCCTCGACCGTTCTCATCCATATGCTGCACGAAAACGTGCTGACGATGGATTTATTCCCCCCGACTCTACCGGACATTTCCACGATCCCGACTTAGACGAAGATCTCCAGAGTCCAAACGATCCTACGCTTTCGGGAAAAGTATTGATCCTGAACGGTAATTATGAGCCACTCGCGATCTGCAACGTACAAAAGGCGATCATCCTGCTCTATCTCCATAAAGCCGAACTTGTGAGTGCGATACGTGAGCGAAGCGTTCGCTCGACTTCCTCTGCCATGCCATTTCCAAGCGTCGTCCGCTTGTCAAATTTTGTACGCGTACCATTCAAGAAAGTGATCCTCTCGCGAAAGAACATTCTGCGTCGCGATGGACATCGTTGCCAGTATTGCGGCTCCGCGAGTATTTCGCTAACCGTCGATCACATCATGCCACGTTCGCGTGGGGGCGAAGATAGCTGGGAGAATCTCGTGAGCGCCTGTTTACGCTGTAACAACCGTAAAGGATCTCATACGCCGGACGAGGCACACATGCCTCTGCTCAAGCGTCCGATCAGGCCGAATCACGTCACCTTCCTGCGCCAATATGCAGGCAAGATCGGAAAAGACTGGGAGCCATATCTTTTCATGTAAGTAAGGATTCTCGATAAGTTTGAAGCGCGGGTAAAAACCCGCGCTTCGCATTTCTGCCTGCGACTTCGGTATATTCGCGCAATGTCAAAATCTCTCATCGTCATCAGCGCACCCTCCGGTGCAGGTAAAACCACAATCACCAAGCGGATCCTCGAACAACATCCCTCCGATCTCATTTTTTCGATCTCCGCAACCACGCGAGCCAAGCGCCCTGGCGAGCGCGATGGAGTCGATTATTATTTCCTTAGCCGCAAGGAATTTGAAGACCTGATCAAGCACAACGGCCTCATCGAATACGAGGAGATCTTTGGTAATTACTATGGCACTCCCGTAGAAGAGATCGACCGAGCGCGGGACTTAGGCAAGCGGCTTCTGTTTGACATCGACGTCAAGGGCGGACTTTCCATTCGCAAAAAATTTCCTGAAGAGAGTCAGCTCATCTTCATTGCCCCACCAACGATGGAAATACTCCGCGAACGCCTGACATCCAGAAAAACCGAACCGCCAGAAGTAATCCAACGCCGACTCGACCGCGCATCAATGGAAATGCAAATGGCCGAACAGTATGATCATCGAGTGATCAATGACGACCTAGATCAGGCGATTGGCGAAGTTGAGAAGTTGATTTTTGAGGGAAGTACGAAATAAGAATAGGGGCCAGAAATATCGCCGTAAGGCAGCGAGAATAGGGTCAAATGTTCATTATTTTGGAACTATTTTTGCGCTATTTTGTGTTTAATTATGTTGCTAAGCTCCGCACATATCAATTCTACTTGTCAGAAAAGCATTTTATCGCCGCAACCATTCTGGGTGGCAGTCGCATTTTAAATTACTAGACATAGCAGGAGTTTAGCCAGTTTACATAGGCCTCAAAACCAAAGTGTGCAATACGACTGCCAGCGGCCCATTCTGTCCATTTTCGTCTCCAAACTTAGTCCATGGGGTAAATCGTGGAACCGAATATGTTAACTTATTAGTTAACTTATTAGGGCGAATGGGGTCCAGCCAATTAACTTTTATGTTATCTGCGTGCTCCCAAATTCAACCCAGCTCCGACTTAAATTGCAAACTAAGCGCGGTGCGATCTATGAACTGTTCCGTAGAGACAAGGTAATTTCTGAGCCTCACGAGTTTTGCAACAATTTTGAGGATCATGATGAATTCCCAATGGTTCAAAATGTTCTCTTAAGACTTGAGCAGGATACTCGGCTCCAAATCCTGCCAAACGGGCGCTTACGTGCTCAGCGGTTCAAGAAGGAGTTCTTTCGTGATGAGTCGAGCAGCACTTTGCCTCACTTGCTTGCAATTCCTGGATCGGATACCGATACTGGGTTGCGACAGCTCTGTTTTGTTTATCCGCAATGGCGCACAGTGGTCCTTCTTAATGGATTTGATAAGCAGGGCTACGAAGGGTCTTGGGAGTTTGATGATCGCCTGAGGGGCTTAGTGCTTACGAATGTGGAAATTCATCTGGCGATTGAAGCTTGTTTGGTGTTGGACTACTATTTTGATGAAGCAGGTTTAGGTTTTTTTAGTGCAGATACTAGAGAACTTGCGGACATTGTTGACTTGGAAGATTACTTGCAATGAAGCAGAAAACAACAGAAGAACTAGTTGCTGATAAGCTCAGGAAAAAGAAGCTTAGTATACTGGACTACATTATTGATCTTAAGGATGCTCTTGGGCTCTCGCAGGTGGATCTGGCAGACCGGATGGGGGTCAAGGCACCCTATTTGAGCAGAGTGCTCAATGGACTCGGAATTAATTTGACGCTCGAAACCATCGCCAAATTTGAAGTTGCATTAGATACGGACGTTTTGGTAACTCCAATTGATTACGAAGAGCAGTTGGTTCAGAACGCGGAACGGCTTCTTTATTTAGTGGACGTTGCCAAGACTTATAACCGGAATTTTAAGAATGCGCTAGACCGTAAGTCTCTCCGCGTTGAGACTTTCGGAAACATTGAGACCAATGTGGGGCTACCCGAAGTGCAAGGCAGTAAGATTGATTGGTTTCTCGGTTCGAAAATGAAAACCCCGAAAACTTTCTCCCCTTCGTCTAAACGGGAGGACCTAAAATGGGTGGGGATCGAGGACTTCATTGTAACAGAGCAAAATAACTCATGAGCGAGCAAGTAGAGGCACAAGCAGCGGGCCCGGGTTATCTTCTACAGCAGATCGAGGTTATCGAGTACGGCTACCACGACCTTGATCCGCCACCCGCCAATCCCAAGATTCAATTTGGATTCAATGTTTCAATGAAGTTCAATGCGGCAAAGGACTTTACCTTTATGCTCTGTTCAGTTTTTGTCAAGGGCGTAGCTACCGAAGAGGAGATTGGGACGCCGCAAGATGTTCTCAGCGCCCACATTCGGTTTCAGTTCCACACCGTCAACCTTGAGCCTTTCGTTGAAGGGAAGATATTTACACCACCAACGGATTTTATGAGAAGCCTGATAAATATTTCTCTGGGAACAAGCCGAGGCATTCTGTATTCAAAAAACTTTGGCACCAAGATCGGCGGCGTAATATTACCCTCGTTTCCAACCGACAAGTTCTTACCACCTCCCTTCAATATGGCAAACTTAGAAGAAGTGGCGATTACAGCCGCAGTGTGACCTGATAACCGTTTGCAGAGTCAGGTTAGACCTGCAATATTCATAAAGAAAAGTGCTAATTATGAACTCCCAATCTACCGACCCATCCAAAATGAATCAAAAAGAGCAAAGTTTATGAATAAAGTTTTCACACACTCGACTCGGCATGTTGCTCAGCCCTACCAGATCACACAGCGGTCCCCAGCTTTTCGGACCATGCGATCTGTATCTGCACAGTGGAATGCGGCGGCGAAAGGCGGAAAGTTGGAGAGCGGTCCGATTACTCGGAAGTAGTTGACCGGATGGAAATCGGTAAAGACGAGGATTCGCTGTAACTCCGGACGCAGGTTCGAACCCCAGGCGCGGGCCCAGCCGATGAAGAATCTCTGTTCGGGCGTAAAGCCGTCGATCGTTAGTCTCGGCTGCCCTTCCAGCGACTTCATATATGCATTGTATGCGAGCGTTACACCGCCTAAGTCTGCGATGCTCTCGCCAACGACTTGTTCGCCTTTTAAATGAATGGAATCTTCGATTGTGAAACCACTGAATTGCTGGACAACGCATTGTGACTTCTCCTGGAATCGCTTAAGATCTTCAGGTGCCCACCAGTTTACGAGATTGCCCTTCGCATCGAACTTGGCCCCCTCGTCGTCAAAGCCGTGCGTCATTTCGTGGCCGATGATCGCGCCGATCGCGCCATAGTTATAACCGTCATCACTCTTTGCATCAAAGAACGGAGGCTGCAGAATACCAGCCGGGAATACGATCTCATTCATCGAAGAATTGTAGTAGGCGTTGACCGTGGGTGGCGTCATTCCCCATTCGGTCCGATCGACTGGCTTGCCGATCTTCGCCAGTTGCCGCTCGAACTCAAATTTTCGTGCGCGGAATGCATTCAGCACGAACGGACCGTTATCGATCTTGAGCTTAGTATAATCACGCCAATGATCGGGATAGCCGATCTTCTGCACGAACGCGTTCAACTTGTCCAACGCCTTTTTGCGAGTTGCTTCGCCGATCCAATCGAGAGTTGTGAGATCGGCGCGGAGGGCCTCTCGCAGGTTTGCGATCATTCTCAGCATATTCGATTTCGCTTCTGGCGGGAATGCGACCTTAACATATTCCTGGCCAAGTGCTTCACCCAATGCGCGATCCGTCGCGCGAACTCTTCGCTTCCACAATGGTAGCTGCACCTTCTCGCCGTAGAGCATTTGCTCGAACCTGAAGTTCTCGCGATCGAAGCGAGCGTCGAGCTTATCGGCGACACTCTTGAGAAGATGCCATTTGAAATAGGCTCTCCAGTCATCCATCGATCGAGCCGCAAGAAGCGAATCCATGGAGTGCATAAACTGCGGCTGGCCAACGAGGGCTTCACCAAGTCCCGGCGAGCCGATCTCCTTGAAATAGTCCGGCCAGGAGAAATGCGGGGTAAGCGCTACGAGATCATTGATCTTGAAATCATGATAGGTGGAATCGGGATCGCGTTGCTCCGGGAGTGCCATCGAAGCGCGTGCAAGCGAGGTCTCGATATCCAGGACAATACGTGCGTGCGCGAAACTCCAGATGGAATCACGTCCTGAGAGCATGAACAGGTGAGCGACATGAGTAAGATAACCATCGCGCAACGCTTTTGAAACTGAGTCCTGCTTGAAATAATATTCGCGATCCGGCAATCCAAGACCACCCTGCCAAGATGATGCTACGACGCGGCTGCTGTTCTTCGCATCGATATCGGATCCAAATTCGAAGAGCACCATCACGCCGATCGGATGCAAATGCGAAACTACCTTTCTGAGATCGGTAAGCGTCACGATCTGATCGATCCGGTCGAGTTCAGCCTTGAGCGGCCACACTCCAGCTCGTTCGCGTCCCAAGGTGTCCATCGCGCTCGAGTAATAATCTCCAAGTTTTTGCTGGATCGATCCTTTTTGTGCAAGACCCTTCCGAACATTCGCACTTGCGTTGTCGAGGATTTGATGCAGAATATCCAAGTTACGGTCGATGATCTCGTCCCAGTGTCCCCACTCCGAATGGTCGTCGGGTATCGGGTGCTGGGCAAGCCAGCCTTCATTGGCGTATTGATAAAAATCGTCACACGCTTTGCACGAACTGCACAAATCTTTACGATCGAAGTTCTGTGCGACTGCAGTATCAATTCGTGTAAGCAGAAGAGCGAGCAGAGCGGAGAGACAAAAGATCAGCTTCATATGAGTCAGGTAAGCACAATGAACTCGCAAGAAGGATACGGAGCATTTTGCGAATTTCAAAAGTACGGACAAAACTAAGGAGCGAATGGATCTGAGATCCATTCGCTCCAAACTGAGTGATCGTTGCTTCGCCTACTTGATCACGGTCGTGCGCGTCGTGCTCTTACTTGATGCACGCACCATTACGACGATCAGGATGAGCAACACGACTGCGGCAATGCCGATCAGAAGTCCGGTGTTCGTGTCACCTGTCGACGGCACATCGGTAGTCGTGGTTGTACTGCTCGTAGTATGCTGCACGCTTGTACCCGAGCCTGTCCCTGAGCTACCTGTCTGCGCAACGACTGGAAGCGAACCCGCCATAAGCAAGATTACGATATTGATCGTATACCAGAATCCTCGTTTCAAATTGAATATTGTCAGCATAGTTTTGAGTTGATTACCGACGGAATTGAGCCGCCAGAGTGTAAATTCGTGAGCCACCGCCTAGTGTCGCCCGCCTTCTGACTTGGAAAATCCATGCCATTCCTTCGTATTTGGTCGTCAACGCTGAGCTTTGCGCACTCTAGAACTGGAAGAACCTCTCCTGAACGGACGGTGTTGTTTGGCTCCTACGACGAATTCGCGTTCGCCGACCCGTTTCATATATTCTCTGGGAAGATCTATGGCAGTAGTCGATAAACAGAAAAAAAGTGTTCAGCCGGTCGAGTTGCAGGAAATGGTTGATCGCGGTGGCTCGATCTATCAGGCGATCGCGATCACCGCGCGTCGTGCCCGCCAGATCAATGATGAAATCAAGCAGGAATACCAGCAGCGGATTTCAACGCTCGTACCTGTCGATATGGACGAGGACGATGAGATGGAAGCGACCAATTTTGACCAAATGAAGATCTCTCTCGAGATCGACAAGATGGGAAAGCCGACGCTTGAAGCACTCGAGGAGTTCAATAACGACAAGCTCGAATGGCGCTATCGCGAGCGCGACTAAGGTTTTAGCTCTTTGGCAGAATCCCGCACCACTGGCTGCGGGTTTTTTTGGTCCCAAATCTTTTATTGCCCTACGGACAACCTTTGTCTGTAGACAAATTTTTATTATATTTGCAGTCCGTCTTTCGAGCCACTCGATTGTCAGAGTAGCGATGATGGACCAACGCCGGGAGGACTCCTTATCGGCCGGGTTCAAAATTATCGCGTGCTCATCATCGGCCTGGGCGCCACAACCGTTGGGCAAAGTCGAAATTTGCTCTGATCTAGTGTGAAAGTCAAAAGATTTGATTGCACATACTTCCCAATATTTCCCATGAGACGATTTGTATTTCTCCTTGCAGCGACCGTCATCATCTTTGGAGCCTCACGAACGGTAACAGGCCAGAACCGTATCATCGGAGCACAGAGCTTCATCCTCGACGACGGTTTGCCTGGACACATCTTCATGATCCGGCCTCCAGCAGGAATGACAGGACCGTTGACCTATTCATTTCCAACACCGCCTCCCGGCAATCCGATTGCAGGATTTGTTGGAGTTGGCACTTCAGGACAAACACTCTTCTGGAATGGAGCGGCAGGCCATAATGCCTGGGAAGCTTCAAACGTAATCCAGAACAACGGAAGTGGTGCTGGCATTGGTGGACTGCCTTACTCCGGCTCGATGCTTGAGGTCATCGATGGTCCAAAATCGAGCAACGGCTCGCCGCTGATACTTGAATCGAACGACGGTCCGCTCAGCGGAATGATGCTCTCGATCTCAAGAATTGTTAACGATCATTATGAGATCAACGCGATCGAGCAGGGCGGGGGTTGGAAGAATATTGTCCTTGCAAATAGTGGGGGCAATATCGGCATTGGTTCAAGCTCCCCAGCTTCGCTACTCAGCGTGGGATCTGGCAACGAGTTTCAGGTCAACTCGAGCGGTGACATTACGGCAATCCGTGGGATCAGCTATGCATGGCCCATCGGTCAGGCAAGCGGTGCGAATCAAGTGCTGACCAACGATGGGACGGGTGCCCTGTTCTGGGGTGGCCCGTTCCTGCCTACCTCAGGCGGAACGGTGTTGGGCAATCTCAGCATGGGAGATAATAACATTACAAATGTGAATGATGCTACCATCAACGGGACTACAACACTAACGACGCTTAGCGCAAACGGCGCAAATCCTTTTGCTGGGCAAGTTGCGACCACCAACTCACTGACTCAGACGATCAACAATAGCAACGTCTCCGCAACTGGCTCTATTATTCTGACATACGATCAAGGAACAGCCACGGCAGGATACTACCCTATGTATATCACCTCACGTGTACCCGGCGTGAGCTTTACCGTGGCGTTCACCTCCGCACCACCCGCCGGCTCGTTCCTCAATTACATAATAGTCAAATAGGACGTTTGGCAAATAGTGTTTCAGACGCCGGGGGGTTCTGGATGATTTGCCGACACGGCCTTCACTTCTTTGGAGTGAAGGCTTATTTGTGGGCACAGCTTGAATTATGGTCCTTCGCTGACTATCTTTGTCAGAGAGCATGAGCACGTGTTCTGATTCTTCCACCTTTGCAACCCCTCAAAACTATGATCAAACAATTCAAGCAATTTCTCACTACAACGAACGCACTTGCACTGGCGGTCGGTGTGATCATCGGTGCGGCAGTCGGCAAAGTGGTCGCTGCGGTTGTTGGTGATCTTCTCATGCCGATCATCAGTCTCTTCTTACCTGCTGGAGATTGGAGAACTGCGAAGCTGGTACTCAAAACATCCACAGATGCCGCCGGGAAGATCAGCGAAACCGCAATTTCATATGGCGATCTCTTCGGTACGATCATCGATTTCCTGATCATTTCATACGTCGTCTTCTTGATCGCAAAGGCATTCATTCCAAAGAAGGGAGAAGCACCAGTCCTGCCAACGAAAACCTGTCCCGAGTGTATTGAGACGATACCAATTGCTGCACACAAGTGCAAGTTCTGCGGATCGGTCGTTTAGTCTTTACTTGACAGCTATTCGGTAGGCGCTTCGCCTGTATGTCTCGGCGAGCCTCCGAGAGGGATGTTATAGGACAGCGTTAGATCGAACGACCAAAGTTTCACCTGCGCGACTTTTGAATTGTCGTAGTCATCCTGTGTGACTCCAAAGTATAGTTGCGAGAGCGGAAAGTGAGCATTGATGCCAACAGCAAAGATGTTTTGTCCGCTTAGTGGCACTAGGAATCCGCCGCCCAACGTGAAGGCATAGCGCTGTGGATTGTAAGAGTACCTGCTCGTTTGCTCTGGGATATCAATACTGATCGTCGCTACGTGCCTGTAGCCCGAAAAATAATCCTGCAGATAGTAACTCGAAGCAAAGCCCGCTTGAACATAAAAACTCTCTGTCACTGATCGGCGGATCGCGAACTCAACTGCCGCTGACCAAAGTGTTAATGCATAGCCTCGCACATCGTTTACAGCATTCTCGTTTTGGACTGGTTCAGATTCTGCGTGGCGAACTGATTCATAACGGACTCCGACGTTTGCTAGAAATTTGTATTCTTTCCAGGCTGGCAGATCGATTCCAGCTCCAAACGAAAATCCTGGACCGAAGCCCTGCGAATTGATTAGCATGTGATCGAGATGAACCCCTGGTCCAGCTGGCGAGACGTAGGCAAAATAAAAACCATCGGGCGCAGGAAGGATTGAGAGTATCAGCGAGCCATCAACACTCAGATATGTACGATCATAGTAGCGGTCCTCACGCAAGCTGGGCACAGACATAGCGGGCTGCGGAGTTTGCGCGCGAACGATGGCGATGCGTAGTATTATCGGGAAGCCGACCAAGCAGAGAAGTCGAATTGTCATCCTTGTTGAGTTTTCGTTGACGAGACGAACCAGAAGGAATCATCAATATACGAGGATGTGCAGACTTGCCCACTACTTAGGCTTGTGCATAAACAGCCTCGTCTGCTTGAGACGAGGCTGTTTATGCCTGGACCGGCGCCCTATGTCCTATGATCTGAGGTGTACCACCTCACTTGGGCAGCTCTCTACCGTATTTTTTCTCGCTTCTGCTCCTATTTGTGTTTGGCTGCCAGATATTTCGTTACTGATTTATCTTATTTGATTGGCCCCATACCGTTTGCAGAAATAGCTCTGCGCTCAGATACTTATTTTCTCCATTCTATTCACCATTTTGGTCCTTCGATTTCGAAGGCGCCTTCATCTATTTATGGTTGTTACAAAAGGCTTGCCAAAACCCGCGATCGGGTTCTTGGGTGAAAGCCCTGCTGAATTCACCATATTTGTTGGCCAATGCACCATTTGCTTACAGGAAAACAGATCATTCTAGGAGTCACCGGCTCAATCGCCGCTGTGAAAGCGCCGATGATTGCTCGTGAATTAATGCGCGCTGGAGCCACGGTCACAACCGCGCTAACGGGCAGTGCGCAACGCTTTGCGACTCCGCTAGCTTTCAGCGCATTGACACATGAAGAGGTCATTACGTCAGTTTTGCCAAGAGAAGGTTCGAAGAAGGACAGTGGCACATGGCACATCAGGCTCGGTCGTTCGGCAAGTGCGATGCTTATCGCACCTTGTTCCGCGACGACGATTGGAAAACTTCGCGCTGGTATCTACGACAATCCGGTAACGCTCCTCGCGTCTGCACTCCCTCGCGAGACGCCACTTGTGCTTGCACCTGCGATGGACGAAGAGATGTGGCTTCAGCCAATGGTGCAGGAGAATCTTGAGGTGCTGCGCAGGTCCGGTGTTTATGTGATCGATCCAACATCCGGTTTGCTTGCCAGCGGGCTCATCGGTCAGGGCAGAATGCTCGAACCGGAGGCGCTGGTCATTCGATTCCAGCAAATCCTCGAGCGCGCGAGCGAGCATCTTCCACTATTTGGAAAGACTGTTCTGATCACGGGTGGACCTACATTTGAAGCAATCGATCCAGTGCGCTTCATAGGCAATCGCTCGAGTGGCAAGATGGCCGCAGCACTGGCTGAAGTTGCCGAGCGACTCGGTGCCAACGTCGTGCTCATCATGGGACCATCGCCCATTCGCACGAACGGCAATAAACGTCGGATCGATATCGAGACCGCTGACGAAATGATGGCAGCAGTCTTCAATGAAATCGAAGATGCTGACATCATCATCATGAATGCCGCAGTCAGCGATTTCAGCGCTGCGCATGAGAGCAAGACAAAACTTAAAAAGCGCGACATTTCAGACGAAAACGGTAAGCTCAAGATCGAACTTCAGAACACACCCGACATCTTACGCGAGATCGCGAAGATCAAGCGTCCCGATCAGCGCGTGATCGGTTTCGCGCTGGAGACCGGCAATAGCGCAGAGTCATACGCCGAAAGCAAGCTGCTTGAAAAGGATCTTGACATGATCGTTCTCAATCGCGCCGACGAGATCGGTGCAGGTTTTGGTGTCGATACGAACAAAGTGACGATCTTTCAGCGCGCGGGGACGAAGATAGAACTGCCATTAATGTCGAAGGAAGATAGCGCTCGCGAAATTTTCGCCAGTATCATGCGCCTGCCATAATTGCTTTTGCCGAGATCATAACCATGCCTGAGAAACCCTTGTCATTAGCTGACGAACTCGAGATCTTTGTTCGCGAACAAGCTTCGCAATTCGGTGAGGTCATCAGCTACGTACCTGCAAAACGGAATCAACCGATCACCACAGCAAGCGTGACCGAAACTACAAAGGAGGTTTTGGCACCCGTCAGTTCGACGCTCAGAATTGCAGAACTTGAAGAGAAGCTTGCTCCCTACAATTCAGAGGCGTGGCGACAAGCTACTTCTCTCGACGTGATGAAGGAGATTATCCATGATTGCACGAAGTGCGCTCTTGGCGCAACGCGGACCAAGCTTGTCTTTGGCACTGGATCTGCAAAGGCAAAAGTGATGGTCATCGGAGAAGCTCCAGGCGCCGACGAAGACGCTGCCGGCGAGCCTTTTATTGGACGCGCCGGACAGTTGCTTACGAAGATGCTCGAAGCTGTTAACTTTTCGCGCGACGAAGTATTCATCACCAACATTCTCAAATCGCGTCCCCCGAACAATCGCGATCCAAAACCAGAAGAGGTAGCTGCCTGCGAACCTTACCTCTGGAAGCAGATCGAACTCATTCAGCCGAAGTTCATCATCTGTTTTGGTCGGGTGGCTGGAATGAATTTATTGAAGCTCGAGACAGCGACATTAGCGAAGATGCGCGGGAATGTGTATGATCTTCATGGGATCAGCGTGATGGTGACCTATCACCCGGCCGCACTGCTTCGCAACCCTGATTGGAAAAAAGGCGCTTGGGAAGATCTTCAAAAATTTAGACAGCTCTACGACGCCGCAGTTTGATGCGGGTTATTCATCGTTCGAACAAAATAGGAATCTCACGGGGGAAATGTTCTAATTTTTCCTCCCGACTAACGATACCGATTAAGTCAAGCTTCGGTGCAGCTTAGGCGCTCACTACTCGCCCAGGCAACATTAATTAGCAGGAATCTGAGGCCGGCTCTCGACTTTGCTTGCTTCACTTCTCGGCAAGAACTGGATATCATAACCCAGACTGTCAAGAAGCTTCTGCAAAGCATCCATCGATAAATTACGCCGTTTGTGCATCACATTCGACAGCGTCTGCTCGCTGATGCCCGAAAGCTTAGCTATGCGATAACGCGTAGTACCTTCGCGTCCATGAATATCATCTAGGACTTCACGGAGTTTGTCCCGGTAATCTCGCATCATGTTTATTCTCCTCTTGTCCCAGATTCCCAGTGGAAGTGCTGAGTCAAGACTCGAATATAAGCATAAACCGTTAGGATTCTACCAGCATATTAGTAGAATCTTTATTAAATCTGTCACGGGTCCAGTGAACAGGGAATTGGGTACAGGGAAAGGAAAAAGCTCGGGAAGCAGCATCCCGGGGCAAGGAAAAATTGGGTCTGTGGTTGAGGTGTGAAAACTTTATTCATAATTCTTAGCCTGGCACCATCGATTCCGAGCCAAATTCCACTGTTCCCTGTCCATCATTCCCGTTCACGCCAAAAGTGTGAAAACTTTATTCATAATT
>Ga0207148_1057_pt1 | contig 28857 bp, 23 predicted proteins | sample Alteio_BWMinHeat_34_FD_153558 | JGI IMG/M metagenome (GOLD analysis project Ga0207148, IMG submission 153558) | Enriched cells from forest soil in Barre Woods Harvard Forest LTER site, Petersham, Massachusetts, United States -... | ecosystem: Environmental > Terrestrial > Soil > Temperate forest >... | reverse complement strand
AAGAATCACTTGTGACCTTATGCTCGATCTTCGCTTCGAAATCATTGCCAAGATTAAAACTCATGCTCGCCGACTTTCCTGTCCCAACAAATCCGGCATTCAGGTTATTCTGATAGATGTCGTATTTCACTACCTGGCCAGTCTTCGGATCGACGTAGTCATGATATTCTTGTCCGGAGAAGTCTGGATGGTAGCCAAAGCTGATAGACGGCTGGACGCTGTGGCGGATGGCTTTGATGCCCAGGAGCCCAATGTTTGCAATGCCATATACCGTTGTGGAGAGATTAAGCCCCATATCATATCGATAGACATGATGGAACCCTGGGCGGACATCATCAATGAAACTAACGCTGCTGTCGGGGTTCAGAACAGGGGTTCGCGAAACGATTTGATTGACAAAAACAGCACCACTGTAATTAAATGATGGCGTGAACGAGATATATCCAAGCTTGGGTGAAATGGAGATCGACGGGTTGTACGTCATGCCGTAGAGCTCTGAAGTGTGATAGGACGTATCGCCAGCGAAATGGCGGGCGGAATCTGCCGCGAATTGATTCAACGTCTTCGAAAGTTGGCGGGTCGCATTGACCGATGCGGAGATACCGAGTGTCTGCAAGAGCGTCTGCTGTCCGGTCGCTTCATCTGGCGGCGGAGCGAACGGAAAGAACTCAGTCTTGCTCAACGAGATCGAGGGGCTTGTTTCAGAAAAGGTATTTAGTTGGAGATCCTGCGAGCGGGAGTATTGGACGCTCATGGAGAGTCCGAGATCCTCCCAGTTCGTCGAATAGCCTGCGGAGGAGTTCACATTCTGCCGCAGGATGTCCTCAACATTCTGCGCATTGTTACGATAGTATCCCGAACTTTGAAAATTGAGATTCGCCGTAAGACTGGAAGTATACCCAAGCGCGAGGTTTGGCAGTGCGAGTTGCACAAGCCAGTTCTTGGTATAGGGATCAACACTGTTGGTGCGCGTCATCCCATACCCCAAGTGCAGCGTTGTAGGACCCCCAAGCACGTAGCGTTGCATATACTCGGTGAGCACGTCAATGTTGTATCCGCCTTTAGTAAAAAGATCGGTGCGGAAGGCGGCATCGAAATAATCGGAGAAGACATTGAAATATCCCAGATGCGTGAGCCCATATCCCCGATCGCCCGTCGTTTGGTAATTAGGAGGAATGATCCCGCTTCGTCTGCCTCCACTGTGATTCGGAAAGACTGCGAAGGGCAGGGCGAAGATCGGAACATCGGCAATATAGAGGAAGACCGGCTCAGCGAATACCTGGTCCTGCATGATCACCTTCATCTTTGGCGATTCAAAGTAGTAGTGGGGAGTCGGGGCATCGCACGTGGTGAAGCGCCCATTCTGAACGAAGAGCGTCCCATTGTCAACCTGTTTGATCTTTTCACCATAATAGAACCCCCCTTCCATTTCGGTCGTACCAAGCTGCACCGTTCCTCGACGAGTCTTGAAATCATACAGGATCACCTCTCCCTCATAGGGGATCGAGCCGTCATGCAGGATCGGCGCACCACGCGTTTTTGTCCTGGCAGTATCGCGAATGATCCTCCGACGGCGTGCAAGCGACGCCGAAATGACCGAATCGTAATCTGCACTGTATGCGATAAGTTTATTCGTACCAAAATCCATTACGATGGTGTAGGCATCGAGTTCTCTTGAGCCAAATCGCATTGTCGCGCTGTTGACCAACGTCATCCGCTTTTGGGGGACATCGAAGACGATCGAATCTTTCGCATCATATTGTACAATAGTATCGATATCACCTTTTACCGAATCGCGAGGGAGGTAGAGTGAATCAGGAAGATCAAAGCCTGGGCGGCGCTGATGCACAGCCGGCGCATGTTTGGTTGTATCGCGCGATCCTCCCACTTGAGATTGAGCGATCAACGGAAAGCCAAAGCAAAGTAGGATTAGAACGGGCGCACTCAAAACTGCCCGGACGCGGGCAGATCGATTCGAGGAGGAGCACGAGTGAAAAGATAGCCGCACGTCGGTTGAATCGTCCGTGTAGTTAGTATCGCGGTCTCGTCTTATACGGGATCGGGTCTTCCAAGCCCGCTTCCTTGAATCCTCTCAAACGAAGCGCGCATGAATCGCATTCGCCACAGGCAATATCTTCCGATACGTAACATGACCACGTACACTCGAGTGGAGCGCCTAATTCAAGCGACCGCTGCACAATCTCCTTCTTCTTCATATGGATGACGGGCGTTCTGATCTCAAGTTTCGTATCAGGTCTGGTCCCTAGGTCAAGGACACGTTCGAAGGCATCGAAGAAGACACGCCGGCAATCGGGATATCCGGAGGAATCCTCCTCCACCGCGCCAATATAGATCCGCTCCGCACCGATCACTTCCGCCCAGCTCGCCGCAATCGAGATGAAATTGCCGTTACGGAATGGCACATAGGAAGTTGGGATCGATTGGGTCGTCAGATCTGCCGCGCTGACTTCCATCGATGAATCGGTCAAACTCGATCCACCGATCGCGCGAAGAAATTCGATATCGACCACCAACTTATCGGTGATCCCGAGCCGTGCAGTCACGTCATGAAACGACTTGAGCTCCCGACCTTCTGTGCGATTGCGGTAATTGAGATGAAGCGCAGCAACGTGCTCGGATTCCTGCTTCGCGATGACCGCCGTCAGTGTTGAATCCATCCCGCCAGAAAGAAGCACGACTGATCGCTTACCGCTCATTCGAGCATGTGCGCCTGGTGATCAAAATGCTTCGACTCCGGCGTTGCAACGCGAAGTTCGCCGTTTACCTCGGCATAGGTGCGCTCCGTCTCTGAGACTCGTATCCTCAGATGCCGCAAATTTTTCATTGGCATGAAGATCTCTGAGAGTCTCTCAAAGAACCAGCGGGCAATGTTTTCGGCGGTTGTCGGGAATTGTACATACACTACTTTTAACCCCGAAGACTTCAGGAAGTCGCGCATTAACGAGTCGGTTTCATCGCACAGGAATGCATGATCGATCTCCAGGATCAATGGATCGACGATGCTCTTGAGATCAAAGTAATCGAGGACCATCCCGGTTTTGAGCGGCTCACCGGTCAACTCAACATCCATTCGGTATCCGTGACCGTGAACGTTGCGGCACCCGGCCTCATGGAACGGCAGCCGATGCGCCATCTCCCAGCGAAATTCTTTTGCGATCGAGGTTAGCATTCGTTCAGGGCGCTTTCTTCAATTGCTTAATGCTCACGCGATTCGATTTCGGCAGCGGGTCTTCACCTTTCGAAAATTTCGCAACGACAGAGGAGTGTAGTCCACCTCGCGTCGAGAATGTCCCGGTAACCTCCATCCACCGAGGCTTGATCGCCGAGACAAGGTCATCCAGAATCTCGTTTGTCACAGCTTCATAGAAAATGCCTTTTGATCGAAAGCTCACGAAGTAGTACTTTAACGATTTCAACTCGACGCAAAGCTCGTCTGGCACAAAGACGACTTCGATCAATCCGAAATCGGGCAAGCCTGTCACAGGACAAACGGAGGTGAACTCCGGGTTCGAGTGCGTGATCACATAATCGCGCTGCGGAAATGGATTTGGAAAAACGACGAGCTCGGGTTTGGTTTTTGGCATTTGATAAGGATTTACACTCCGCGCATTGCAGCCGGCCAGATCAGCTTGTGAAGCTGTACTTGCATCTTCACCGGAAGATGATCCTCGAGGATCCAACTTGCCAGATCATTGAGCGCCAAAGATCCGTGTACTGGTGAAAGAAGAATATGACCGCACCTTTCCGCTAACCGACGCTCTGTGATCTGTTCTCGTGCCCACTCATAATCTGTTCGATCAGCGATTACAAACTTGATTTCATCATGTGGTGTCAGACGATCAACATTGTGATAGTCGTTGCGATGCATCATCCCTGATGCGGGCGTCTTGAGATCAACAATCCGTTTGACACGTGTGTCGACGCGCGAAATATCCATGTGACCGCCAGTCTCAAGCATCAGATCGAATCCTTGTTCGAGAAGACTCTCCATTAATTGATAGACCGCTTCCTGTTCGAGCGGTTCTCCACCCGTGATCTCCACGAGTCGTGTACCGAAGTGCGTTACTTCTGCGACCACGTCATCGATCGATCTGTCGACTCCTTCATAAAAGGCGTACTCGGTATCGCAATAGGTGCATCTCAATCCGCAACCTGTCAGACGCACGAACACACACGGTTCGCCTGCGCGAGAGGATTCTCCCTGAACTGAATGAAACATTTCATTGATTCGTAGCACCTCCGTCCGCCGTTTTTCGGCAGTCGTGAGCGGCTTCATTGTCACCGATTCTGGTGCTGTTTGGCTGATCATCGAGCGGTTAACACAATGCCAGAAACTCGTGTTCGGCCTTGATCCAAATCACGATTTAGGCGAATCCATGGCCTTTCAAGACCCTTTCTTCGTTTCGCTCTACGAACAGATCGACGGGACGCGAACGGTTGACCGTGCTTTTTATCTTGAGCAAGCCCGTCTCGCAAATGGGCCCATCCTTGATCTTGGCTGCGGGTCAGGTCGATTACTCCTGCCGATGCTCGAGGCTGGCCATGAGGTTGTTGGGCTCGACTCCTCCGAAGCAATGCTGGATAAGCTTCGTTCGAGTGGAGACCGCTTTTCACCCGTCCTCCTTCACAGTGCATTCGAAGATCTTGATGTGGATGCATTGCTCAAGATCCATGACGGGTATGACCTTATTATTTGCGCGTTCAACTCCTTCCTGCACCTTATCAATCAGGAGTCGCAACTGGCATTTCTAAAGAGGATACGGCCTCTGTTGACCTCATCGGGTCGATTCATTCTCGATTTTGTCAATCCTTGCAGCCATGAAATGTTTGCAACTGCAGAGACTGAGCGCGAACTGGAACATCGCTATTACGACGAAGCGACCGGAGAATCAATCGAGAGTTGGCTGACAATCAAGCAGGACATCATCGAACAGACTGGGGCTTTGCATCGTGAGTACGAGATCACCTCACCAGACGGTGAAGTCGAAGAGCGAACGTCAGTCGTTCGGTATCGGTGGACATATCCTTCTGAGATGAACCTTCTGCTCAAACTTGCTGGATTTGTTGAAGTGAAGGTGTATGGTGACTATGCTTTCGGTCCACTTACGGAAGAGACTGATGAGCAGATTTGGATTGTGCGATAAGATTAAAAGCGCAAGCAACTAAAATGCAAGAAGCGGCATCTTCGATGCCGCTTCTTATGGTACTGTCGGGGCGAGAGGATTCGAACCTCCGACCCCCTGGTCCCGAACCAGGTGCTCTACCGGGCTGAGCCACGCCCCGTACCTAAACCGCTCTCGCCAGCCTCCAATGGCCTTTTTGCGAGAGACGCTGTATAACTGACTCGTTTAATAGAGAGTTCGTAAATCTTGGTGCTTAGTTGGGGTCTTCCTCGAAATGGAAACTTCGCAGGGGAGATAAAAAAAGCGCTTCGGCGTATCGCGAGTGGTGAGAGAAATTGGTCCTCCCTTTGTGAAACTCATCGAGACCTCCGAAGCGCCCCTCTCGTTCAATAATGCCTCTCTGGTCAAAAGAGGCAACTCGTTTGGGCGGTTCTTAGTACCGCTGCGAACTCATTGCTGAGCCGCAAAATCTGTTTTCAAGAGTAGGGTCAATTCCGGACGAAAGGACCCGCCGTTCATCACGACGCGAAAATAACACGAACCTGGAAAGAATTGGTTCTCATTCTTAAGATATTTGCATTTTTTTTCGCAGAGGTCAACTAAATCTCTAAAAAGTGGGACTTGAAGCTATCAAAAAAAGCGATGCTCCATGTTTCAGGAGCATCGCGAAAAAGGAAGAATCGTTGTGGCTGATCAATGGTCGCTCGTCACATCCATCTTCGAACCCATGTGGCGCCCGTAGGTATCGAACCAACCCGTCACCGAAGCATAATTAGGCAGTTTGTTATCCTCGAAGTACGAGTACTGCAGGTCTGTCTGCTGGATAAAGGTCGGATCAAGCACGCGAAGCAATGTTGCACTGCCGCGGAAGAGTCTGTCGCCAGCTTTGTTATGAAAGACGCGCGGCTCAGCGAACGAAACGATCCAGTCTGCGCCGGCCTGGCGAGCGAATTTCTCAAGTTTCTCAACAAGCACTGTCGGATCTTCCGCCTGCACGGTGACTTGACCAACAACGATTGCGCTTCTCGGCATAATCGAATCAGGCATCGGCTCATGATAGGTAAGCTGAATGCTATCGCTGGTCTGCGGCAAGTTAAACGGCGTCATTGGCACAAATAGCACGCTATCCAACTTTTTCGCTTCGATTACGGATGCTTTCGCGTTCTCCGGATGGAGCTGAAAATATTGAGCATTCGCTCCACTGACAGTGCACATTGTGAACATAATCATGAAGAACCCTGCGGCCATAAGGCGGCGAACGATCGTTATTTTCTCACTGCGCGACTCGATTTGGGTAATCATATAACTGCCTCTTCCCTTTTCTTCCTATCACCTTCTTGCCGACACGTTGACGAAATTTTCGTCTTCGGCCCTTCTGGTCAAACCGTCACAATCTCAGTGATAAAATTCCTTTCTGCAACTCTCTAATGATCTCTCAACTAATAGCGAGGTTTCGTCCTCGGGCGAGTGCACACGGAAGCATGCACACTGGCTATATGCACAAGATGCGTACCACACTGCAGTCATAGGACTTTCTTACAGCTCAAACTAGCGTGAGAAGCCAATATAGTCGAATTATCGCGAAATTATTACTCCACTTTAACCCTAAATGCCACACTTCCCGATTGGCCTATGGTTGGCTGTGGTGGAGAACTACGACCGAAAGTACCCACTTTCGCCAAACTATTCTTCATGAATGTACGTATTACGCTCGACTTACGAGTTATCACTTTCCTGCGGCATCCTTAAATGAGCTTTCTTTACAATACCTGGTGGGGACCGATCCTGTATGTGATCGTCTGCGGCCACCTTACTATCATGTGTACCTCCCTCTTTATGCACCGCTCGATGGCGCACCAGGGAGTTGAGTTTCATCCCGTCCTTAATTGGGCGATGCGTTGGTGGCTCTGGATTTTTAGCGGTATGTCCACGCGTCAGTGGGTTGCAGTACACCGCAAGCATCATGCGTTTTGCGAAACCAAGGATGATCCGCATTCACCCGTCATTCACGGCTGGTTTCAGATCCTGTTCTTCGGCGTACGATATTATCGCGACGCATATCAGGATGAAGAGACCATGGAGAAGTTCACAAAGGGCTGCCCCAATGACTTCATCGAACGCCGTCTGTTCATTCCACACAAGATGCTTGGACTTGTCATGCTCCTTCTCATTGATCTATTGATCTTTGGGTTCTGGATCGGACCGATCGTGTGGCTTGGCAATGTACTCTGGGTTCCATTTTGGGCGGCTGGAGTTGTCAACGGTCTCGGACACGTCATTGGCTATCGCAACTACAAAGTTCGTGATGCAAGCCATAACCTGATCCCGCTCGGTGTGCTTCTGTCAGGTGAAGAGCTCCACAACAATCATCATCGCTTTCCTGCAAGCGCAAAGTTTTCCAAGAAGTGGTTCGAGTTCGACATGGGCTGGGTTTATATCCAGACATTCAAACTCTTCGGCCTCGCGAGAGTGAAAGTCGTCCACGACTGAAGATACCCTAGAAGCTCGGACTGAGATTTTAGTAAAATGCCGTCGCTGTTACAGCGGCGGTATTTTTTTGTCGATTAACCAAGCTCAGACAGTCTTCAAACACATCGAGTCCTTTCTCGGCGATCTCCTTTTCGATGTTAAGTGCAGGAAAGCGTACGACAAGTAGCCCAGTTTCCGCCTATTGACCTCGAATGCCATTATCTTTCAACCCGATTGGCATACGATGTGAATAGCTTTTCGGGCGACAACCCTCGATAAGGGTCTAAAAACGTGTGAAAACGGCTATTTCCTGGAATGATGGCAATTACCAGCGCCCGGTTCGAGCAGATTCGAGATCTCTGCAATGCTCCATACCGTATTGAGTGCATCATTGAAATGGCCGAAGTACGCCGAGGCTCATCTGAAGAAGTGCGGATACTAAGGGAAGTCCTGCGCGCTGCGTGGGTTGCGGTCGAGCTAATTCCGCGTGTGGATCTGGAGGAGTATAGAGCGGAAGTAGTGCGACGTGATGGGATGCCAAACTAAATGGCTGACTGTTGGTCGTAGCTCAGGATTTATTGAAGAAGATGTTTCGTCGCCAATGAGAGGCCGTCTCTTCAAGAAACTGAATGCTCGAAGTATGATCGTTGAAGTGGCTGTCATCACATTTCAAAAAATACTAGTGGTCAATTTTTTTTTTGGAACTCCAAGAACGATTCGAGAGGTTTCAGGGCCGCAAGCCTGACGCTAGTGCGTCGCATTGCCATTCTCGCAAGAGAGAGTGATGGACAGTAGTTTTTCTAACCAGCAATATGGACGGCGATAGTAGTAAACGTGATTGTCACATAGGATTGAGGCGTGAGAGAATGATATCTCGCGTCTCAATTTGGAATGACCTCGCACACAGTGCGCATCCCCTGCTGATTAACTGTACTCGCTTGCTTTCCAGCTAAAGTAGGTTCCGGTTCTTCTCCTCGGCTGCTGACTCCCTGTGCAGTCGATCCACAAAAGGAGGAGGACAATGATCAAGACCAATCATCGTATTCGAGCACCGGAAGTTTCTTCCGGTCTGCATGCACGTATGCGCTCATCACACATTTCCCATCAAATCAAAGGTTGCCTTCTGCGATCAGCTGCAAGCATGCCGCGAGATCAACTCCAAATGCGTTGGCAGTTTGATCCTCGATCCGGAAGATTAGAGGCACGCCGGGAAACACGAGATGATCACCTTATCCGACGATACTCAAAAACTGATCTTTGGGAACGGCTGGGCTAAAGAGTATGTATACCATACCTGGGTATGGTATACAGATTTAGAAAAGCATGTCGCATACAGTCCATGATAAGCAGAAGTTGCTCAACCGAGTACGAAGAATCAAGGGGCAGTTAGAGGCCGTTGAACGTGCGCTGGACGGCGAAGACGACAGTACGTCCATCCTGCACACGGTTGCGGCATGCCACGGCGCGATCAATGGGCTAATGACAGAGCTTCTCATCGGCCATATCCGCCATCACGTTATCGACCCAAACGCTAAACCGAGCATTAAGTCTGTGCAGGCCACCGATGAGTTAATACAAATCGTAAAACGGTACGTGAAATAACAGCTTCTGATCTTGGACTCTTTTCGTCCAACTAATACTACGCCGATTATGAGCACTTCGGAACAAGAGAACAATGATCAACTTGATCATGAGCACAAAATAGAGGTTCTCGAGATCGTCCGGATAGCCTTTGTTGGTCTCGCCATCATTGCAGTTTGGCAAAAGCTTTGTGAGACGCCTTCCGGGATCAGCATCATAGGAATTGTCGCTACGCTTATTGGCGGCTATCCCATCTTCAAAGAAGCGTTTGAGAACCTCTCAAAAAAGAGGATGACCATGGAGTTATCCATGACGATTGCGCTAGTCGCGGCCCTTGCCATTGGGCAATTTCTTACCGTACTGGTAATCGTCATTTTTGTTTTGATTGCTGAGGTACTGGAGGGATTAACGGTTGGCCGTGGACGACAAGCCATAAAACATCTGCTCAACTTCCTTCCTCGTGAGGCGATCGTTCGTAGGGCAGGCGAGAGCTATACTATTCGCGCCAATGAGCTTAGTATTGATGACGTGGTGCTTGTGAAGCCTGGAAGTCGCGTACCCGTCGATGGTATCGTCGTAAATGGAGTATCCGCAGTTGATCAATCAACGATCACCGGAGAGTCAATGCCCGTTGAGAAGGTTGCAGGATCAAATGTGTACGCGGGCACGATCAATCAGTCGGGGGCTATCGAAGTACGAACTACGGGCATCGGTCGAGATACGGCATTTGGAAAGATCATCGAGACAGTCGAACATGCCGATCAGGTTCGCGCGCCAATCCAAAAGACTGCCGATAGATTAGCCGGCTATCTGGTCTACTTTGCCTTAGCCTGCGCGGTGCTAACGTATATCATCACTCGAGATGCCCGATCAACGATCTCAGTCATCATTGTCGCGGGCGCGTGCGGAATCGCTGCAGGCACTCCGCTAGCCATTCTTGGTGCCATTGGACGAGCCGCACGCACGGGTGCGATCATCAAGGGTGGAATTTATTTGGAGGCACTCGGGACGGCGGATACTATTGTCTTCGACAAGACCGGCACACTCACGTATGGCACTCCTCGCGTGACTTCAATCCATACTCAACCGGGGGTGCAGGAGGCTACACTTATCGAAACAGCGGCGATCGCCGAACGCAAGTCTGAGCATCCACTTGCAAAAGCCATTCTTGATAAAGCATATGAGTTACAGCTCCCTGCAGTTGATCCGGATGACTTTCAATATACTCCGGGCAAAGGCATTGTATGTCGTAGCAATGATGAAAGTATCGTCGTCGGTAACCAGTTGCTATTGAGCGAACATGGAGTGGCTCTTGCCCCAACTGATCTCGCCTCCAACACGGAAGCTCGCATCTTTGTAGCACGGAATGGACAACTATTGGGTGCCATCAATGTAGCTGATGTGTTACGTCCAGAAGCCTTCGAGGCAATGAGGATCCTAATGGAGATGGGAATTCAAACGGTTCTGTTGAGTGGGGATTCCGAAGCCATCGCTACAAGGATTGGCGCTCAACTCAAGGTGGACAAGATCTATTCCAATCTTCTACCTGATCAAAAAGTGGAAGCAATTCGAACACTTCGCTCGGCGGGACACAAGGTTGCGATGGTCGGTGACGGAATCAACGACGCTCCAGCGCTGATCGAGGCAAACGTAGGTGTTGCAATGGGGTCAGGGACAGATGTCGCGCGAGAAAGCGCGGACGTCGTGCTCCTTGGAAATGATCTCTTGAAATTCGTAGAATCAGTAAAGATCGCAAAGTGGTGCAGACAGATCATCTATCAGAATTTCATTGGAACGCTCGTTGTAGATGGGATCGGTGTCGGGCTTGCCGCCTTCGGATTATTGAATCCCCTGTTTGCGGCGCTAATTCACGTTTCTTCCGAATTGGTTTTTATTCTGAATTCGACAAGACTTCTTCCACGAGGAATAAGCCGTTCTTCGAAGAAGGAAGTCATCATGCCAGTGAGTTTTGAAGTACCAAACGTGTCAAACACGCTGGCTAAGTCGATGGGCTAGGAATTTTCGCAAACAAGACTCAAGCCAAGCAAGAATATTAGCAAGAGTCTAGTGATGTGATCATGCTCGAACACAACAATCAATGGAAAGCGACAGTAAACGAGATAGTGACATAGGACTGAGGCGCAAGGGACTGATACCTCGCGTCTCGTTCAACGACAACACCGAACTCACCAAGAGTTTGCGGCCATCTGCGACTGCTGGTTTCTGCTACTTTATGAAGTAGCCCCAGTTAGTCTTCCTTGGCCGCTGGCTCCCAGAGTGGCGATTCAAAACAAGGAGACTAACCATGATGAAAATAATACACCGCATCCGTACGCCAGAAGCTCAAGCGCTGGCGAAGTTCTTTACGCTGAGCCACGAGATCTATTTGGCCCCGCTCGTACTAACAACATTTTTTTTCGTATCAACGCATTCCGCGCAAGCCCAGATTGATACGAGCCGGGCAGACTCCACACCAATTCATACCCCATCAAACTGGAACTCTCATTTTCAGTGGACTTCCATCATCCAGGAGCACGCGGGCTTTTCTGCTCCTTACTCTGGCAGCAATAGCCTTCAGCCTGGTCACGAGCGAAGACTCTCGATCACATCCACACTCTTTTTTGGTGAGAAGCTGTGGAAAAATGCTGAAGGTTATCTCAACATAGAACTGGGTGGTGGAGGCGGGTTGAGTAACGCACTTGGCATCGCTGGTTTCCCGAATGGCGAAGTATATCGCATCGGCGACCCTGCACCCGTTATTTATCCGGCGAGAGTTTATCTCAGGCAAACCTTTCCACTAGCTTCGGAGGAAGAAGAGCTTGAAGATGCTCCTAATCAACTACCTGGGCTGCACTATGAGGACAAAGTTGTACTCACCGCGGGTAAGTTCAGTCTGACCGATTATTTTGACAACAACAGATTCTCGCATGACCCACGAACGCAATTTATGAATTGGTCCATCATGTCGATGGGCGCGTGGGACTATGCAGCGGATACGCGCGGGTACACATGGGGCGCACTTGCTGAGTTGATTAGACCTGCCTTCGAGGCGAGATTCGCCGCAGTCATGGTACCTACATCAGCCAATGGTCCTGATTTCGATCACAACATTGGCAAGGCATATAGCTTCAATGGTGAAGTCGTGCAAGGCTTCACCTTACTTGACGAGCCAGGAAGGGTGCACTTCGTTGGGTATCTCAACAAGGCCAACATGGGCAATTATCTGCAAGCACTATCGCTGGGGGACTCCGTTGCTGACATTATCAAGACAAGAACATACAACAGCATTAAGTATGGAGGTGGGATTAGCCTTGAACAGTCGATCAATGCCAACATCGGTTTCTTCTCTCGTTACAGTTGGAACGACGGTCATACCGAGACGTGGGCCTTTACCGAGATCGATCGGTCGTTTCAGTTCGGATTCCAGTTTCAGGGAGATCTTTGGAAACGGACCGGTGATTGTTTCGGCGTTGCAGCAGTCTATAACAGTCTTTCTCCCGAACACCGAACATACCTTGCCGCAGGTGGACTCGGCTTTATTATTGGCGACGGTGCGCTGAGCTATGCTACCGAGAGCATTTATGAGCTTTATTACTCCGCCCATTTTACATCTTCGCTCACGATAAGCGCAGACTATCAAATGGTGCTGAATCCAGCCTATAATCAAGACAGGCCAGGACCGATTCACATCTTCGCCCTTCGCGGACATTTCGCGATGTAGCTCTCAATCAATCACTAACAAATAGCTACAATAAAATGAAAACTTACAAACATTTCACTGCTGAAGAAAGCAAAGCCGAAGTTAAAGAGTATGTCGATCGTGCGGCTATGGGATTGTACTCAACACGAGTAGCTCCCACGTTCAGACGTGGTATTTCGATCAAGAATCGTTGGCTACGATCGATCGTCACCTTTCTCATGGTCTTTGGCCCGGGACTGATCGTGATGGAGGCCGACAACGATGCGGGTGCAGTCTCGACCTATGTGCAGGCTGGCGCACAATATGGTACGCACCTACTCTGGATACTTCTGCTACTCCTTCCAATCTGCTACTTTATTCAAGAGATGGTGGTGCGTCTTGGGATCGCGACAGGACAGGGACATGCCGCAATGATCTATCAGCGCTTTGGCAAGTTCTGGGGATTGTTCTCATACATCGATCTCCAGGTCGTTAACTTTTTGACAATCGTGACTGAGTTCGCCGCGATCTCACTTGCGTTCAGTAAAATGGGTGTCTCACCTCTGATTGCCGTGCCGACCGCGGCGGTTGGATTGATTTTGATGGCAGTCACTGGAAGTTATCGCAGGTGGGAAAGAGTGACGATCTTTCTCTGTCTGCTGGATATCACGTGGTTGATACTTACACTGAAAGTTCAGCCAATGATTGGCGAAGCACTTTCTAACACATTTATTCCAAAGATGCCGCCTGGGGGACTCACGACGGATCTTGTCTTTATTATCATTGCCATCGTTGGCACCACGATCGCCCCATGGCAGCTCTTTTTTCAGCAGTCGACAATTGCAGACAAACGGCTACGCTTCAAGGATCTGAAGTGGTCTCGACTTGACACGTTCTTGGGAGCCTGTTTCACAATATTGATCGCTGGGTGTATGATGCTTGTGGGCAATGCAGGCACGATCCATGGGATCAAATTCGAAGACCCGGCGCAATTGGCCGTCGCTCTCGCTCCGTTTGAGGGACATTTCCTTCGTAACGCGATGCTGCTGCTAATGGTGAATGCTGCGGTGCTTGGAACGACTGCGATCTCACTCTCGAGTGCGTGGGCGTATGGTGAAGTCTTCGGCAAAACTCACAGTCTGGAGATGCCGTTCCGCAAAGCGAAAGGCTTCTATGGATTCTACGCGCTTTGTATTCTCGCGGCAGCAGCAGTCGTGCTGATTCCTGGCGCACCGCTCCAACTCATCATCCTTGGCGTGCAAGTGCTGGCGGGCATTATCCTGCCTTCTGCGATCATCTTCCTACAATTACTCCTCAATGACAAAGAACTGCTTGGGGAGTTCGCTAATAAGCGGTGGAATAATGTGGTTAATTGGTCGATCATCGCTGTCCTCTTCATGCTTTCACTCGCGCTCGCTGCGCAAGTGATTCTGCCCAATCTTTTTTCATAAGGAGATTTTTCAACCATGACACCATCCAGAACAAATAGTTACGCCAACGAGCTCGATGAATACCTTGTGATTCATCCACTCGATGATGAACCCGAACTGAAAAAAGACCCGAGCAAACTTGGGCCGCTTAAGTTAACACCAACTGTTCGAATCAGCCTCTTTATGCTCAGAGGATATCTGATACTTATGACCGTGATGTTACTCTATCATCTGCTTGACATTGCTGGCGTCTTCCGCAGATAATGATGCAGATAATGATAAGGAATCGTTGAAGCCCGTAATTCGCTTTTACGGTGCTTGGCAGGTTGCCAAGCACCGTAAAAGAACTTTCCCGCCAGGTGAGTAGATGCGCTTGCATCACGCCCACTCACATTGTATATTTATAGTCCTAGCCGTCGCCTTTCACTCTTCTCATCTAACTTACTCACGACAATGGTAACGATCCAGCTTCGCTCACTTACTACACTTAGCCTTGTATTCCTGGTAACGCTCAGCTCCTGCGGCAAAAAGGACGCAGCGACCACAACGACAGACTCTTCATCCGCAACCAAATCCGCCACCGCCTCACCAGCTTCCGCTACCGCTATGCCTTCGGGTGGTAAGTACAAGCTCAAATCAGCGATCGTTACCAGCACGATGGAGATGCCGACGTTGCATGAAACCGGCACTACCGTTCTGTACTTTGACAATTATGGCCAGAAAGAATCGTTGGAAACGACCGCCGAAATCAAAATGGGGGATATGACGATTCCGATGCATTCGATCAAGTTCAATCAAGACGGATTCGTCTATGACATTGACCTTGTGAAGAAGACTGGCAGAAAGATACAGGGCGGAGCCGTCATGCCCACCAATGACATGAGCGCCGTGACACCGCAGATGGCTGCGCAGTACAACATAAAGAAAGAAGGGACCGAGACCGTTGCAGGCAGAGAGTGTGACGTCATTTCGATGAACAACGCAAAGATGGGGATGACTGGTCGCGTAGCAACCTGGAATGGCATCGGAATGAAATCGGATATGGTTGTGAGTGGAATGCCAATGAAGATGGTCGTCACTAAAATTGAAGAGAATGCCAGCATTCCCGAATCAAAATTTCAAGTACCTCCTGATGTGAAGATCTTCAATGTTGGAGGATAAGACATCATTTTAGACGAGGTCCCGTGGGGATCTCGTCTTGTCCAAGACTTAGCTTCAAGCTGATTACTGTTCGAAGTCAAGATTCAGCGGCTTTGCGGGAAGCTTCGTTTCTGTCATGCCATGATTGCCTGTCAGCGGTCCGGCAACTTCAAAGTGCACATCGTCGAAACAGACCTGACCGGTACCCTCCAACAGCACTCCAAATGCGATGTCTGTTGCGTTGCTGGGGACATCAAGGACGATCTCCCATTTCGTCCAATCTGTTGTACCCTTGATTGGCCTGTTCAGCATGTTGCATCAGGACAAAGATAGTCAATGTAACCTAATCCGCGTTCAAGTGTCTTCCTGCATGATTCAACATTTAGCTGTTGAATCTCGACTAAGAAAGTAAAAAATGTGGATGCACTTCTTCCTCAGGTGTAACAATCCGCATTTACTGCACTTGTTTCCTCCGATGGTTCATATCTGTATCCCCTTACGATCATGCGCAAGTTGTGCTTGTTACTTCTTTGTGTGTCGGTATCTTCCCTCATCGGTGAGAGAACCCTGTCAGGACAACCCGCATCGGTGCATACGATCAATCCCATGCCTCAATGGGAGGATGAATATTATCATCAACATCACTTCACTGTTGGTGCGGGTATGCTGGTGTCGGTGTTTCCTGCTTCACGTGGCTTCTATTTTGAGTATGTCAGTCCCAATGGAAAAGAACTCGATGCTGTCCACCATATGAACTTGGCAGGCGGCGGGTGGGGACCAGGATTTATTGCACAATCGGGACTAGACATTGCTCTCGGTGGTGGATTCAAAATTAGCGCCGAAGCAAACCTCTTGTATCAAAGCGTGGCACATTCAGAGGCAGAAACTTCACCAACGGGGTCGCTAAACGGTAAGAACTATGCAATGTCGGTCTGGTATACAGGGCTTCAATTGCTCGCAAAGAAGGCGCTGACATTTCATTCGATGTTTGTGACAGCAGGGATGAGTGTCGCCTACTACATCACGGATGTCTTTTCCGGACAATACTTAACGCCACAGGTCAACTACGATATACAGCAGCAAACAAGTCACTATACATTCAATCCGCAACAATACTTTGCGCTTATTGGCGTAGGGCTTCTTCCTTCACACTCGGAGGAACGAGTGTTCTCTGCGGAGCTCCTTGCTCGTATTCCTCTCTCGAGTCTGTTTTATGGCACAACTCAAAATGATTACGTCACTTCGGGAGTACATCCATCAAGAGTATGGTCGATCTCGCTGAGCGCGAAAATGGAACTTCCATTCGGACGGCAGATTGCGAAAGAAAAAACGGACGACCATCCGGCGGATACCAGCGCTCCAAGCGATTCCACACTTAGCGCACGACAATTACGTTGAGAAACTTCAGCTCGCGAGCATAGTCTCAAACTTTTCATTCCACACAGCCTCGCTGAAGCGTTCTTCAATGCGCTGACTCGCTGCCGCTCCCATCGTACGCGCATTTTTAGTCTTCGTCAGGACCTCTGCAGCGCGAGAACAGATATCCTCGGCTGTGGGGTTGACGAGAAAGCCTGTGACGCCATCTGCAATGAGCATCTCCGGTCCTCCGCAGCGTGTGGAAATCACCGGGGTACCACTCGCCATCGCTTCCATTGATGCAATACTGAGTCCCTCCTGCTCGCTTGAAATGATCAGCGCAGCGCTTGTTGCATAGAGTTCTGCTAGTGCATCGTTACTGATCTCTTTATAGAGATCGATGCGATCGGCCAAACGAGGATAACGATCCACTATCTCGAGCGGGATCGGAACGCTGGAAACAACTGCAAGCCTCACATCGCTGAACTCCGGCTGCGAGAGCAGTTTCTCTGCCGCTTCGAGAAAGAGACCGATACGTTTTCGAGGATCATGTGCACGACCAACAAACAGGAGTTGTCGCTTTCGTGATGTTTTTGTGTCCGCAGTAAACTTCGATGTGTCAATTGGGAAGGGCCAGACCTCGATAAGCTTCGGCGAAGCTTCTGCCGCAATTGACTTCTTCGCATCATCGCTCACTGCCAGTACTTTCGTTGCTGCTTCCAGCACTCGACACTCAGCATCCCGCACACGCTTAATACCCATACGTTCAATTCGCATTCCAAGACCTTCGGGCTTTGCCAGCCGCGCACGGCGGTCATCGGCGACAGTCGAAGAGACCCATGCGACGAATGGCATCTCAAGTGCAGCAAGCGGATAGCCGGTATGTGCTGAACCTGTCACGAGAATCGCCTTGTCAAACTCAGCTAGCGTGCTTCGCCACAGAGGGTTCGCCGCGAGCCGCTGCGGCTCCCACTCGGGAAATCGCGCACCGATCGCAATCGCGTGCATGGCTTCGAACTCATAATGTTCAGCTTTCGGCGAAATCGAAAATCTTCCATGTGCTGCATTCATGAGCGAGACGCTCAACTGCGGCCAGCCTTTAAATGAAGCATAATGAACTAGCGAAGCATCGAGACCTGCTGCTGTTGCGCGTTGATAAATGTATGCAGCCAGTCGCAGGACACCTCCTCGATTGAGAGGATCCTGTGTTACGATCGCGAGCCGATTGGAGCGCTGCTGCATTTATTTTTCCGAATGATGCTTCAACTGTGCTAGGACTCAACAAAAAAACGCGCAAGCTCATCACTCGCGCGTTTGATTTCGCTTCGACATTCCACTTTAAAGCGTGATCATTCGATCGATGAGATCGACAACGCGGCAGGAATAACCCCACTCGTTGTCGTACCATCCCATAATCTTCACCTGCTTACCCATGACCATCGTACACTGTGCGTCGAAGATGCAGGAGTGAGTATTGTCAATGATATCGGCGCTTACGATGAGATCCTCCGTGTATTCAAGAATACCTTTAAGCGCACCCCCCGCCGCTTGCTGAAATGCCGCGTTGACATCGTGAATCGTCACCTCTTTACGCAGTGTAGCAACCAGATCGGTGATCGAACCTGCCGGCACCGGGACGCGGAGCGAGGTACCGTCAAGTTTGCCTTTTAATTCAGGGATAATCGTGCCGATGGCGCGTGCTGCGCCAGTCGAAGTTGGGATAATGCTGACTGCTGCCGCGCGTGTGCGGCGAAGATCGGTGTGAGGGAGATCCAGCAAGTGCTGATCATTGGTATACGCATGAACCGTTGTCATGAATCCCTGCTCCATACCGAATGAGTCGTTCAGCACTTTCACCATTGGCGCAAGGCAATTCGTGGTGCACGAAGCATTCGACACGATCTTATGCTCTTTCGTCAGTATCTTATCATTAACACCGAGTACGATCATCGCATCGACCGCATCTTTTGGCGGTACGGTCAGAATCACTTTGTTCGCACCCGCATCGATATGTTTCTGACAATCGGCTCTGGAGCTGAACCGACCGGTAGATTCAATAACGACATCGGCACCCAGTTCTTTCCACGGGAGCTTCGCAGGATCTTTCTCGGCCGTGATCTTCAGGCGATCACCATTTACTATAAGATCATTGCCATCAACATTGATCACACCATTGAACTTGCCATGGACTGAATCATACTTGAGCAAGTGTGCGAGTGTCTTTGCGTCCGTGAGATCATTGACTGCGACGAAATCATGATGCCCCAATTCCATCGCTCGACGAAAGACGAGCCTGCCGATGCGTCCAAAACCATTGATGCCAATTTTTACCGCCATACGAGAATGCGTTTAGAAGTGTCGTGTGAATGCAAACCTGCCTTAAGCCGCACGAGCGTTCTGCAAAAATACGAACATCCAGATGCCAAGACTTGTTGGGGGCGAATGAAACATTCACTGGCAGGGCTCAAAAGCGTCGCGATCGTTGGCAACGGCAACGTCGGCAATGCGCTGAAACGCGCATTGCAGCAGGGGCAGACCGGTTATGTCTTGCACAGCAGCACGCCTGCTCGCACCCTGAACAAGAAGGCTCTCCAGCGCCTGGGCGGACCGGAAGTGCTCATTATCGCGGCGAAGGATGATGCGATCGCTTCAACAGCATTGTCGGCGATGGAGGCCTGTGGAGAGAATCTCAAGCTTGTCCTTCATCTTGCCGGTTCGATGCAAAGCACTGTGCTGCCCGATATCAAAGGGGTAGCACGCTTGACCCTTCATCCGATCCAGACCTTTCCCAAGTCCGATCCTCATCTTTTTGATGGCATTACCTTTATGGCTTCGAGCGAGAGTGCTCCAGCTATCCAGTGGGCGAAAAATTTTGCGAAGGCATTGGGTGGCCGTGAGGTCATCACGCTTCCAGGTGATCTGCTGCCAGTCTATCATGCGATGATCGTCATGGGAGCAAACTTCACGACGCTTCTGATCGCAGCAGTTGAAGATCTTTCTCGCTCATTGCAACTCGACACTCAAAAGGTTAAATCAGCAATGACTCCTCTCATCCAAACCTCGATCGCAAACGCACTGGAATCTCCAGCAATGGAAGTACTAACCGGCCCAATCAGGCGGAATGACCTCGTTACCATCGCAGCTCACCGCAATGCACTGAAGAAGGTCGCTCCTGAGATCGGAGCGCTGTATGAAGCTTTCGTAAGATATGCTACAAAGAAGACTGCTAGCGAATGATCGTAAACTTTTTATTTACGACTTCCCCTTCACTGGCGATTGCAATATAGTAAACACCACTTGGAAGGTCGTTCGTCTCTAGAGTCATTGCATGATGGTTCACGGTGAATGCACCTTGAGCGAGAACACGAACGAGGCGGCCCTCCGCGTCATAAAGCGTAATTGAAGCATTGCGCTTATGCTCAAAACTCATACCGAATCGCACAACCTTATTTTCCGCAGTTGCAGGATTCGGAAAGATTTCGTCAACCTTAAATGATGGCTGCAAGTGGACGCTTACACCAAGGGGTTCGAGCTTGATAGAATATGCTCCGCGCCCGTGCGTACCTGCAAGGAGATATTCGTCATTCGCTCCCTTGACCTTGAGCGAGAGTACCTGCACACGAGGAAGTCCCAAGCCAAACGGCTCCCAGGTTATTCCACCATCGGTTGATGCGATCACGCCTTGATTGGTACCAGCATACAATCCACCGCTTGCTGAACGAGCGAGAGTGTGCAATGGGACGTTCGGCAAATTTTTCGCCGGCATCGTCCATGTCGCACCGGCATCTGTGCTTTTGGCAAAGCGCTGGTTGCTGTCTGCACTCAATCCAGCGAAGACTACATAGAGCTCGCTGTCTGTTGCACCCACCATAATCCCAACCACATTTCCGGAGGCAGACAATGAAAGTTGTTGCCAGTTCGCGCCCTGATCTGTGCTCGAATAAAGCGTCCCTGTCGTCCCAGCCCACATTGTTCTTGGGTCACGAGTTGAGACGCGAATGCATCTTGAGACGCCGATCACGGGCGTACCCTCTATTGCAAAGCCGTCATTGCCACCATCCAGGCTCACGTAGACGTGCTGATTTCCACCAAATGCAACAATATTTCCATCTGGTGAGGCATCATATGCCGCATAGAATGGCGCACTCTCATTTTGCAGATCTTGATTGGTCGCCAACCAACTGCTCCATGTCGCGCCCGAATCATCGGAGCGATAAATTGCAGTGCCGATGTAGGTGCCGAATACGCGTGCCGAATTCAGCGGCGAAATCCAGGTCACTCCTCCATCACCACCGTTGGTGGCGTACCAATTTTGATCCTGCATCGAGCAAATACTTGTACCATTGTCTTGTGCGCCACCAGCGATGTAAGTGAGGTCTCGATCTGCATCAACCCCGATAAATTCTAACGTCGGCAAATGAAGATTGGCGGAATTGTGCCATGAGTTATCAGTAAAGAAGCTGATCCCACCATCGTTACCGCAAAAGAGTTTTCCGTCGTGCATTTGGAGAGCATGAATGTCTGCATGCGAGTAGGATGTATCTGTCGGATTTGCCCACCAGACACTCATCTGCGTGAGTGTCTGGCCTCCATCACTTGAACCATACACATCTCGCCCACCTACGTAGATCGTACGCGAATCGTTGGAGTCGACAACAATGGCACTCGCATATTCGCCTTGACCGTTCAGGAATTCGGAAGTTGGATAACCCGGCGTAGGATCGTCGGCGGTGTTGACCATGGTCCATGTCGCACCAAAATCGCTGCTTGAAAAAATACCAGCAGCATTCATCGTCGTTGGGTCCGCCGCAATAAGGTAGAGTCGGTCAGGCGCGGTCGGTGCAATTGCGATCATCGGATTGCACGCTGATGATGCGAACGGAACGTTGCATTTGAGCCAGGTGAGTCCGCCATCCAGTGAACGCGAAACCTCACCATGGTAACCTGTGACATAGATGCGATGATGATCCGAAGGGTCTATCGCGACACATGCAGGATAGAAACGAGGACCGAGATCGATCTTCGACCAATGCGAACCGCCATCGGTGGTCTTGAATAGTCCGCACACAGTCGCAGTGTCGATGTTTTTTTGGTAGGCGTAATATTCCCCAGGTCCAGCCGCAAAGAGCACAGCGGGATCCACTGGATCGACGACAAGTTGAGAGCAGGTCGATCCCATTCTATCTGACGAAAGAACATTCTTCCAATTCAACCCGCCGTCCATGGACTTGAAGACCCCTCGGCCAGGGGATGCTGTCCAACCCGCGACCGTCTCCCCGGTACCGACATAGATCGTTTTTGGTTGTTGTTTGGGAATAACAACCTGCGTACACACCGAGGCTGGTAGTTGGTCGCTAAGCGGCTCCCATTGCACAGGGTCTGCATAGATATTGTCCGTGTGCCACAATCCTCCGACGGTGGCCGCGATGTATACTGAACGTGAATTCGTCGGATCGAAGGCAATGGACCTGACGCGGCCGCTTGCAGTCGTATTTGAAATGCCGCTACCGATCTCCTGCCACGCTGCAACTGCATTCTCGCTAAAGGCAGTGCTGCGCGGCATCGAATTCCAGGAGGAGCAGGAAAGTCGCTCGATGAGATCGGGATCCTTGATCTCATTACTCAGCAGACGATCTCGAAAAAACTTTTCTCTTTCGACTATCTCACGTTCCTCCTGTGGACGCACACTAATGTGCATACGCCTGGACTGTGCTGAGGCATGCTCAATGGTTGCCTCGAGCGGGAGCAGCGAGAGCGTCAATAGAAATAGAGAGCAGAAAATCGAGTAAATGTAGTTGACCATAGTTAGAGAGGTAATTCGCACACGATGGCTCATGACCGAAGTGCGAACAAACCTACTCCTTTCCTACGAAGGATACAATAGGGTACCCGATTTTTACCTCATCACCATCAGCATGCGATGCTCATTTCGTGATGACGAGTTTCTTTGCTTTCGTTAATCCCTCAGACGTGAAAGCCACAAAATATTCGCCGCTCACCAGAGAGCTTGAGGAGAAAGAGACCACATGCTTGCCGCTTGAATAGCGATCATGGGCGATCATCTCTACCTCCCTTCCGAGTGCATCATAAAGTGTTATCGTCGCTTCCTGATCGTGAGCGGTTACGAATGAAATGGTCGCCCTTCTATTAGCAAGCAGTGGATTGGGTGACACATCATGCAAATCAAATACGACGGCATTTGCAGCAGAGACTGATTGAGGCGCGAGAGAAATCAGATATGCACCTCGGCCATGAGTACCGGCGAGTAGATATTGTGGGTTGCTGCCTTTTACTTTGAGCGAAAGTACTTGCACGAGTGGCATTCCCAATCCGAACGGAGTCCAGTTAACGCCATCATCGGCAGAAGTAATGACACCATAATCGGTGCCGACAAAGATCTGTCCTTTCGCATCACGTGCGATCGAATGTAGAGGTACGTTTGGCAAATTTTGAGCAGCAACATTCCAGGAATTTCCGCCATCCGTCGTCTTCAAGAAGCGGGCATTGCTGTCAGAACTTAGTCCCGATACGACGGCGTAGGCCGTCAGATCATTATCGCCTTGAACAAATCCAACGGGTTGGCCAAAGACATTAATGCTGGCACTCGCCCAATTGAGTCCTCCATCGGTAGATGCAAAGATTCCCTCATAGACGCCAGCAAACATGACCTTCGGATTATTTGGCGAAATATGAACGGAGTAAACGGGCCCCAACGAATCAGTGGACTCCTGTGCAAACCCATCGTTACCACCATCCATGCTAACAAATACATGTTTGCCTCCGCCGAAGGCAACAACCTGACCATCCGGCGAGACATCATAAGGAGGATAGAAGATCGCGCCTTCACTTAGCGCGTTTGGATTAGTGATGAGACTGACGAATGCATTCTTATCGCTCCACGTCTTTCCGCCGTCAACCGACTTGAAGATGTACGTATAGAGATAAGTGCTATAAACGATATCTCCATCGAGCGGCGAGACCCAGCTATATCCGCCGTCGCCGTGTCTCGAATTCGTCCAGGTAGCATCCCCTTTCTGGAGGTAGTTGACTCCGTTATCCTGAGCACCGCCAACTAGGTGCGTGAGATCCTGATCTGCGTCAACGCCGATGAACTGAAGCGTTGGCAGCCCTTCGTTCTGGGCACTCGTCCACTTCGCACCGTCATAAATACTGAGTCCCCCATCGTCACAAACGAACAGCTTACCTTGGTGCACTGTCATGAAATGCATATCAGCGTGGGCAAAGGCCGAAGAATCATACGGCAACGACCACAAGCTGATCGCACGAAGCGTTACGCCGGCGTTTGTGGATCGGTAACCATCCAAACCACCAACGTATATCATGTTAGGATTTAACGGATCGATCGCGATCGAGCTAGCATAAGTCGCTGACACACCAAGGTAATTCGGATCGTTAATCGTCGAGCCCTTTCCATCGTTCTGCAGTGACCATGTCAGTCCAAAATCCGAGCTGCGGAAAAGTCCACCTGCCCCTCGACTGACGCTGTTACCAAAACTCGCATAGATGATATTCGTCGTTGATGGCGCAATTGCAACGACAGGAGTGGTAAGCCTCACTCCAGACTGAGCGGGAATTGCGCAGAGAAGCCATGTAGCTCCGGCGTCGATTGAACGAAACAGATTTCCGGCAAGATCGCCAGCATAGATCCTCTGCGTGTTCGATGGATCGAGTGCGATGCTCTCCGCACCTGTAGACGAAGGGAGGGCCAGCAGATTCCAGTTTTTACCACCATCCGTTGTACGAAAGACTCCACCGTCAAAGAGTCCACCGGCGGCGACGTATACAATATTTTGATCCGTTGGATCGATGACGATCTGCTGCGTAGATGTACCCAAGATGGACATATCAAGAACATTCTTCCAATTAAGCCCGCCATCTTCGGACTTAAAAAGGCCCATTCCAACGGAAGCGGTAAATCCCGGATAGTACTCGCCGGTGCCAGCGTAAATCACATTCCCATTCTGTTGCGACACCGCGAGTGCAGCTACGACGGGCGAAGGAAAATTATCACTCAGACAACGCCAGTTCGGAGGCGTCGCCGTGTAATCGTCAGTTTTCCAGAGTCCGCCGACCGTCGAAGCAAGATAGACCGCGTTTGGATTCTGCGGATCGAAGGCGATCGCTCGCGTCCTACCCGTTTCAATATTTGAGATACTCGAACCCCATCGTTGCCATGTCGGAAGTTGCTCCTGTCGAAACGCAGATCCTCGCGTCATTGATAGGAAGGAAGCGTATCCGATTCGTTTGATCTCGGAAACGTCTTTGATGTCACCGCTTGTGAGGCGATCATAAAAATATTTCTCGCGCTCGCGCGCATCTCCCTCTTGTGCCCGACCAGCATCAGTGCTCACTGGCTTTGCAGCATTTTGTGCGAATGCTATCGAAGTGGTCATAAGGTAGAGAGCGACTCCGATAGTACGGATGGAAGGTGTGATGGTGATGCTCATTGTGGTGAAAGAAGGTTGAGTCCTGGACTATTCTTCCGGAACAGGGTACTGCTACAAAGATAGTCTCGGGCAGGGTTAAACGAACACCCGGAAGAGCATTTTATTTGAGTTTCTATCGATGGGCGTCCAGAAGGTCGAGTTTGAGTATTCGTGAGACTCCATCCCACGAATTCTCGACAAGCAACCATACTATTACACCCGCTGCTGCAGGTTATCTAATCGTTTCCTCAGACCGGCTAGGGCTTATTTCGCCACAACAAGTTTTTTCGAGAGTGTTGAGCCGCCGCTTGTTAGCGCCACAAAATAGTCACCAGAGCTGAGTTTCGAAAGCGGAAGTGCGATCGTGTGTTGGCCCTTACTGAAGCGTTCGTGAGCGATCGTCATGACCTCGCGGCCGAGTGCGTCAAAGAGAGCGATGGTGCCCTCCTGGTCGCGGTCCATTTCGAATCCAATGCTTGCCCGTGCACTTCCGATCGCTGGATTCGGGGATACGTCATTCAACTTGAACGTGACTGCGTTGCTGGCGGAGACCGAAAGTGGCGTGAGCTGAATGATGTATGCGCCTCTGCCATGAGTCCCAGCAAGCAAATACTGCGTGCTGCTACCTTTTACTTTGAGAGAAAGTACCTGCACGAGTGGCATTCCCAAACCAAACGGCGCCCAACTAACTCCATCGTCCGAGGAAGTGATGACACCGTAATCGGTGCCAACAAAGAGCTGCCCCGATGTACTACGAGCGATAGAGTTCAGAGGAACGGATGGGAAGCTATTTGCGACTCGCTTCCACGAAGCTCCACCATCGGTGCTTTTCACAAAGTGATTAATGCCATCACCGCCCAGACCTCCGATCACCGCGTAAAGAATGCTATCGTTCGAACCAGTGATGATCCCCACAGCATTACCGGTCGCGGGTACGCTTGCTCGGCTCCAGTTTAGACCCATATCGTTCGAACGCCATATTGCGCTCTTGCTGCCAGCCCACATCTTTGCAGAATTGGTCGGCGAGATCAGTACCGAATAGGAGACACCGATTGTCGTCTGCCCGCTCTGTGCAAATCCATCCAGACCTCCATCGATGGAAACATAAACATGTGCGTTGCCTCCGAACGCAACGACCGAACCATCCGGAGAGGCATCGTATGCTGCATAGAATGGGGCGCTTTCATTGAGGAGATTACTATTGGTCACAAGCCCGCTCGACATAAAATTCATATCACTCCAATTGAATCCACCGTCGTCAGATCGGAAGATATTCGTCCTGACATAGGTACCATACACGATATTTGGATTAACCGGAGAGACCCATGCATTCCCACCGTCGCCGCTATGTGTTGTCGCCCATGTCGTCTGGTTCGCTTGGATCAGATTCGTACCATTATCCTGGGTACCGCCTATGAAACGCGTAAGCCCTTCATCGGCGTCAACGTTCACGAATTCCAGTGTGGGTAAGCCGTAGTTAACTTTGTTGTTCCATCCTCCCGCGGTCGTATAAATACTTATCCCTCCATCGCTTCCGCAATAGATATTGCCGTCTTTCGCGACGAGAGCATGTATATCTGCATGAGTATATGTGTTCGAATCGGGATAATCTCTCGAATTACTATATTTTCCGAACGTAGAACCCGCATCCATGGACCCATAAACTTCCAATCCTCCCATAAACAACGCATTGGGATCAGTCTCGTATACGCTGATCGCATGACCGTAGTATCCCTGACGCGATAACATCTCGGGGTCAGTAGCGTCATTGCCAGCCCCGTCATTGACCAGCGTCCAGTTCACCCCATAATCGCTGCTCATGTAAACACCACCCGACGTGTAATAGAGATCGCGTGCCACGCTGACATAGAGAATATTTGGAGAACTCGGCGCAATCGCTAGTACGGGGTTCTTGCCTTTGCCGAACTCGTATTGAGGAGTCGTCCGAATCCAGGTCGATCCCCCATCAGTCGAGCGATAAATCTCACCCGCGAATCCGGCTGAATAGACACGCGTTGGGTCTGTCGGATCAATAGCGACCTGCACTGGGTACACACCGGATGGCAGGCCAACATTCACCCAATTTGAACCTCCATCGGTTGAGTGGAATAACCCGTGCGTAGCGGTGATTCCAGACATAATGCCGTAATAATCGCCAGGTGCTGCAACAAAAACGTTGTTCGCATCCGTTGGATCGACTGCGATTTGAGAACACGTCGAGCCCATCCTGTTCTCAGCGAGAACATTCTGCCAGTTCAGTCCTTTGTCTGTCGACTTGAATACACCCATCCCCACCGAGGCAACATATCCCGGATAGGTCTCACCCGTACCGAGATAGATCGTATTCGCTGAAGTCTTTGGGACCGCAACCGCGGTACAAACTGAGGTTGGAAGATTATCGCTGAGACACCTCCAACTTACATTCGTCACCGAAATATCGTCCGTCTTCCAAAGTCCTCCCACGGTCGCGGCAATGTAGAGAGCATTTGGCTGTTGAGGATCAAAGGCGATCGAACGGACGCGTCCGCTTTCATAATTGCCGACATTCGTGCCTACTGAATTCCAGGTTGGCACCTGCGCCTCAAGAAACGCAGCCGGACGAACCATTGAAATGAAACTAGCAATGGCACGTCGACGGATCTCAGCTACATCCTTGATATCGCCGCTTGTCAGCCGATCATAATAGAATTCTTCTCGCTCACGGACATCTCCCTCGTGTATTGAATCCTTCTCGCCAGTCCGGACCACAGCCTGAGCAAGTACATCGCTCGAGCAAAAAGCGATCAAGCCGAAGAATGAAAGCACAACAGGTACCTGGGAAAAGCGAATCAGAGATTTCATGCAGCAACACCTGAAGAGTGACGTTAGAACTCGAACCTTGCGACCTCGAACAACTGTGAATGCGAGAATATGCCGAGCAGATAACGCAATGACACCTTCAAAGATACTCCTTGAACCCGTAAAGTACTAGCGGATGCGTCGTTTTTTACATTTTTATGACATCCACCGAACTGCCGGTTGGTGGAACCTCGAATGTAGCTCGGCTGTTGTCCGCTTTCCAATATCAGCGTACGGCACAATCCGTCAGCGCTTACAAAAAGGCAAAACTATGAAACAAGGAATCCATCCGCATTACCATACCGTCACCGTGCATTGCGCCGGTTGCGCGACTGAATTCGAGACTCGCTCCACTTCGTCGAGCGACACACTTCGCGTCGAAATTTGCGCAAACTGCCACCCGTTCTTTACCGGCAAGCACAAGCTTGTAGATACAGCAGGGCGCGTGGAGCGCTTTAACACTAAATTCGCAAAGCAAATTGCGGAACGCGAGGCAAAGAAGACCCATCCTCAGGCAGCCTAATCTGCGTGAGCATCAAAGTTGTCACTTTTGGATCCCCGGTTCGTATGAACCGGGGATTTTCATTTCTGCTAGTCGAGCACTAAGTGGATCAAGTATGACACGTATCTTTGAAGCATGAATCAAGCAACGCTCGACGCGAGCAAGTTCGACCAGATCGTTCTCTTCGAAGATTCGACCGCACAAAGCCGTCCCTTTTATCCGCTCAGCTACACCCACGCAATCGCGGAATTGCGAGTAGGCGCATACACAC
>Ga0207148_1056_pt1 | contig 28959 bp, 26 predicted proteins | sample Alteio_BWMinHeat_34_FD_153558 | JGI IMG/M metagenome (GOLD analysis project Ga0207148, IMG submission 153558) | Enriched cells from forest soil in Barre Woods Harvard Forest LTER site, Petersham, Massachusetts, United States -... | ecosystem: Environmental > Terrestrial > Soil > Temperate forest >... | reverse complement strand
GGAGCCCAGAACTGCGTCTTTGAAGGCCTTTGCGGCCCGCAAACGTACTACCGTCTTCGCCTTGATCTTGATGGGCTCGCCGGTTTGGGGGTTGCGGCCCATGCGCGCTTTACGATGGGCTTTGACTGCACGTCCGAGGTTCGGAATGACGAATTTGCCCGCGCCGCCCTTGCATTCCTTCACCGCCAATTTGAAGAGCTCTTCAAAAAACGTACTCACCGTCTTTTTCGGCGTCTCGCACTTCTCCGCCAGATGGCCCACTACCTTCGACTTGCTCATTGGCTTTGCCATCTCGTCCTTTTTCCTCCTCTAGCGTTCGTTTCGTTCGAGCCTTCGTGGAGGCCCGAACCAGGGCCGCACACGCGCGACACTATAAAGAGAGTCCCGGCGCAACGCAAGAGAAAATGCAAAAAAGCCGCGGAAAATTGATATTTGTCACTTTCGAGACAGAATTTTTCTCTTTCTGCCGATTCGATCAGAACCATTCCGGCACAATTGGCAACCTTGACTGCCCTGCGCGAGACGCAACAGCCAGCTGCCCACAGTTGAATGCCCAACGTCAGAGCTTGGCCAAGGCTTGATAGAAATTAGCCACGGCCTTGATGCCTCCAAAATAGTTCTCCAGCAAAATGTGCTCGTCAGGGGCATGGGCATTTTCGTCAGGCAAGCCAAAACCCAGCAAGATGCAAGGCACCTTGAACGTGTCGTACATCTGAGTGACAAACGGAATCGAGCCGCCTTCGCGGATAAAAACCGCGCGCTCGCCGAATCCCGTTTCGAGCGCCTGGTGGGCTACCTCAAAAAACGGATGCGTATAGGGCGCTACCCAAGGTTTGCCGCTGCTCAAAAGCTGGAAATCGCATTTAACCTGCTTGGGAAGCAGCTTACGTATGTGGCGCTCGACCAGCTTCGCAATTTTGGCGGGATCCTGGTTGGGAACGAGCCTGGTGGAAAATTTGGCGTGCGCCTTCGAGGGTATGACCGTCTTTGCGCCTTCGCCGATATAGCCTCCCCATATCCCGTTGAGCTCCAGCGTGGGCCGGCACCAAAGCTGTTCCACGAGGGTGTAACCTTTTTCGCCGCATAGCGCAGGCGCTCCGACGGTCTTGCGGAACTCTTTTTCCTTGAAAGGAAGCTTGTTGAGCGCCTTGCGCTCCGCCCGAGAAACTACGGCCACGTCATCGTAAAAACCAGGAATTGCCACGCGGAAATTCTTATCGTGGAGCTTGGCAAAAAGCTCTGTCAGCACGGTGAGCGGATTCGGCACCGCGCCGCCAAACACACCCGAATGCAAATCCTGCGCAGGCCCGGTTATGTCCACTTGGTAGTAGTTCAGGCCCCGCAGTCCGTAAGTAATCGAGGGCACTCCGGGCGCCAGCATGGATGTATCGGAAACGACCAGGGCGTCGGCTTTGAGCTTGGCCTTGTTGTTGTTGACGTAATCCCAGAGATTTTCACTGCCAACTTCCTCTTCGCCTTCAATGATTACCTTGAGGTTGATCGGAAGCGTTCCCGCCGTCTGCTTCAAGGCGTCCATCGCGCGAATGTGGATGTGTACCTGGCCCTTGTCGTCCGCGGTGCCCCGCCCATAGAGATTGCCGTTGCGAACGGTCGGCTCGAACGCAGGCGAAGTCCACAGCTCCAGCGGCTCAGGCGGCTGCACATCGTAATGCCCGTAGAAGAGGATCGTTGGTTTGCCGGGCGCGTGCAGGGATTGGCCGTAAACCACGGGATGCATTTTCGTCGGCACAATTTCAACCGAATCGAGGCCCACGCGCCGCAACCGGTCGGCCACCCACTGGGCCGCACGCTCGACATCCGGTTTGTGGTTGGCCTGCGCGCTCACGCTCGGTATGCGCAGAAATTCGTAAAGATCGGTCAGATGCTCGTTATGCTTTCGTTCGACGTATTCATTCAGCTCCATCGGCCCTCCTGAAGCGGCGTTCCGATTCTAGGAGCGCAGGCCTTGCGGTGCAAGGTGGGCGCGATCCGTGCCCCTCGCACCCCGGAGCGGGCAAAAGCGGCTCGGCTTCCCGATTCCCCTTGTCCAAACGTTGTCCAAACGAGCAGTTGCCCCAAAAGGCACGCGAAGCCAGCACAAGATTGACCGCACGTGAGGCCCTAGCCGACCATGGATGTGCCATGACCCAGATCGTCTACGAACGAGAACGGCGCAGCTCCCGAAAGTTCATGCGAGTTCGCGTGAAGCTCGCGGGCAAGAATCAGCAGGGCCGGCGGTTTCGGCATGCCAGCGAAACGATCGTGATCAGCGCCCATGGCGCTTTGCTCTACTCCGAGCAGGATCTGGAGATAGGAGCGCTGCTCGTACTCATCAATTCCGCTACCGAGGAAGAGCAAGAATGCCGAGTCGTCTATCTCGGCGACGATGCCGAGAAGGGCCAGCGTGTGGGCATCGAATTTGTTTCCCCAGCTCCCCTTTTCTGGGGCGTCGAATTGAAGCAACCCGATCGGGTCCCCGCTCAGACCAGCTCGATTCAGAAGAATTAGCCCCACCTCAGCTTCCGGTTTCGGAAAAAAGATAAAGTTTCAGTTAGCCTCCCCCTCCCCCTATGTTTTTCTGCAAGAGTATCATTCCATGGGAGGACTTGCAGCTTTGTGCAAGAATATGAATCCACGGGACTTAACAATACGGCGCATAACGTTAGGTCCGACTGGTTCGGACCGGCTGCACGCGACCCGCTGAAAAACCACATCGCAGCATGTCCCCCCACCCCCCTACCATTTTTGTGCAAGTGTTCATTATGCATGGCTTAGCACCCAGCGTCTTGCGCGTGTCATGTCCGCCCGCTTGAACGCACCGTCAGGAACACAAATCTCCACGAAGTCGCGACCCACCCGAAAAAGGCAAATCTCCCCCAAATGGGCAGCGCAGAATTTCGACCGAAAGCAGATCCCTCTCTCGTCCGCCGAAGGGCGGACTCGCTCGGGATGACAACGTTTCTTGGATCGAGCGAGAGCGTGACGCTTCGGATGAAGCGAGAGCGTAAGGGGAAACGGAAAATTCCTGCCACCGTATTCGAACTAAGGGCAACTGGGATGTCGGTCGGTTCAGGAGGGTTGATTTTTTGCGATGAGCCCTAGAGGGCATGACCCAGGTATCGGGCCTCGTAATGACATCTTCAAATTGCAAGCCGCCGCCTGTTCGTGCGAGCCCACGATCATCCCGTGAAGCAGGCGTATATCTATTCTACCGCGAGGGTCAACTGGGAAGACGATCTGGGTGAGTGCCCTGGACACGCCATTTTCCTGTTGCGAAGCTCTAGAGCCCCGAATTAGGGACAAAGTCGTGTGGCACAAGGTTAGGAGGGCCGACGGCTTAGGATGGGCTCTCGGGAAACCCGATCTAGTCGAGCAGCACGTATTCGCCTCGGCCAATGAACCTTGCGAGGCCTAGGTCTCGCAGCACCTGAAGCTGTTGGCGAATTTTGGGGCGTACGTTGTGGTTATCGGGATGACTTGCCTGTAGCTCATTCTCAAATTTGTAAACGTCCTCGAGCGTAAATTGCGCCCTGCCCAAGCGGCGAAGTACGTTAAGGACGTCCAGGGTCCAACCTCTCACTGAGGGTGGAATTTTGGCAAGACCACGTGTGCGTGCGAACTCGTCTCGAACTCGGCCCTGTGACACCGGCAGCCCGGCCGAAACCACGGCGATCTTTCCGTCTATCGGTATTTGACCCAAAAGAATGTGGCAGCCCACCCAACCGGCCCGGCGAGCTTGCGGTGTCAAGGGCTTGCGCTTTTCAATGGCGCTTTCCGAAAAGAAAAATCTAGGCACTAGGATGAGGTTCAGTACAAGCCAATCCACCGAATATTGCAGGATGAGAAGATTAGGAACCTCGTCAGCCCGAATCGATCGGAGCATAGACTCATAGCCGGCATCGACGATTTTCTTCGGATTCCAATTCTTTAGACTCTTGAGCTGGAAAAGCTGCCTGCACTCTGGGCAGACAAAGTCAATTGCCGGTGCGTTGACTTTGGATGGAGACAGCCTATCGGACGTGCAGGCTGGGCAATAGAGTTCGCGAGCACACCACTCTTCTGTGAGCACGCGCGCAATCTGAGACCCAGACTTGTAAGCTGAAGCAAGTTCGGCTCGGCACTGGAGATTCATTTCGAAACGATCGAGAGTTACTGTTTGCTGTTAATAGTCTTCGCTATCGTGCGGTTCAATTTCAGCCCGGCAAATCGGACATCTGTCATTGCACTTACAAACCCACTCAGCGATCCACGACGTACCGTCGTAGGGGCAGCGGTAGTAGTTTCGAAACCCATGTTCTTCTGACATCGTCGCCGGGAAAGCTGTGGTTGTTTTCTCAATGTGATCTTGCGCTTTCGGATTTTGTCTTGTATCGCTCATTCCGTTCCACTCCATGAAGTCATTCTCGTTAGTAGCCGGCGCTCATAGTTTCCTCGCAATTCGACAGCCACTTGCTGCAGACTCAACGCAAATAAGTCCGCCGCGATCCAATTGGTCTCAAGTGCGAGTTTGTGCCCGTCGAACTCCTTGGCGTGATCGATCTCGTGCGAAATCGACTCACGCTCCATACCGTTGATGATTTTTCTAATCTCGAATATGGCCTTGCTCCATCCAGCATCATTGAATGCATGGCGCATTCGTTGGGTGCCTTTCGCTTCACCACCACCCGATCCAATGATCTCTGTAATCGGGATTCGGAGCCCTGATAGAACTTGCTCGATCTCCTGAAGGGCGACCGGAAAGTCTTTCTCCAATATGGCAGCGGCGTGAGACTCGGCGCGCATCTCAAACCCGTGGGCTGCTAATCTATCCAGCATAAATTGGGATTGAGGTTAATCTACCTCCTGCATGGAGGGCTGCGTAGGCCGGTTTCACGACACTAAACTTCATGGTCGCAGGAAACCACGCGGAACTATACCAGAACGCCGTTTCGAATCTATAATCCGCAGCAATCGAGGTGCGAGGGCCAGGCTAGTGTGCCCGGCGACAGTGGGCGGATGAATTCAGTTCGCTAAGGTCGTCGCGGTTTGGTCAGGTCAATGTTGCGCATGTGGATTTGCGGGCGCACGCAAATCCGGAAAAAGGAGACTACAAACGCGCACGGGCAGGAGTGCTTGTGCCACTAATGGCTTGACTTCGGTGCCAAGCGCGGCTGAAGATTCGGCACCGCGCCCGGGCGGGTGTCGGGTGCGGAAACCTCGATTCGAGTGACTGGGCTTCGGGTATGCGGAGTCGAGGATATGGGGATTGGGCATGATTCGTGACGACATACTGAAGGGATTTCCCGAGCTGTTTGGGACGAAGAAGGTTAATGGCCGCGCGATCGACGTTGAGCAGGCCATCGATACGCTTACGCGAGAGTTGAGGCCGGCCATCGCCGCAGCGTTGGCCGCGCGGCGCGAACTTCTGCAATCCCGGGCACCAGTCACCAAGAAGTATGCGTGGCCAAGCTGGGACGAGAAGTTTGAGGATCCCGTAAGCGGAAAGTTCTGGACGTTTCGGCAGATCGTCCAAGGCATGATCGATAACTTTCTCGATCGGAAGAGCGACTGGAGCTGGCGCTTGAATGACGAGGTGCCCATCCCCAAGGACGCTCATCCATTGGGCAATCCGGGTTTGGAGCTTACCGGGCCGTGGCATCCGCTGGACATGGCTTTCAACGCATTGAATAGCCCGGCGCCGATGAACATGCCCGATTTCGAAGACGCTTCGCCGCCGCACTTTCAGCCCGATGGCACGCCGGCAAAACAGCCTGTAGGCGTTTTTGCGGCACTGCAAAATGCGAAGGAGATTTTTGAAGGCCGCTGGACGGAGCGCGCATACGAGGTTTCCAAAAAAGGAAAGAAGCGAACCTACAGCATTACCAAGCCGCCCGGAGGGTGGCCGACGCGGTTCGCACGGCCGCCCAGTATTCACATTCATTACGACTACATAACAGTGGATGGGCAGCCGGTCCCGGCTTTGATCCCGGTGACGTTGATCTGGGCGCTGAATAATTTCGACGCGCTGAAGCGGCTGGGGACGGGTGTGTACTTCTACATCCCCAAGATTCAGACGCCGCAGGAAGCTTTGATCGTGGAGAAGCTCCTGGCCGGAGTGGAAAAGCTGATCGGCGCCGAGCCGGGGACGTTCAAGATCAAAGTCCTGTACGAAGAGGGAAACGCGGGCCGGTTTTTGCCTGCCATCGCGTGGGTTTTGCGGCGACGCCTGCTGGGAACGAATGTGGGCCGATGGGATTATCTGGCCAGCATTATCGAAATGTGGAAAGACGATCCGCAAGGCGTGTTCCCGGACCCGCAGTCGATCACGATGTCGGCCCCGAACATGATCGCCTACCAGAAGTACAACGCGCTGGTCATGCTGATGGCGGGAATGAAAAACGGAGAACTCAGCCAAGGCGCGCCGATCGGCGGGATGGCGGCGGTTATGATTTACCAGCCAAGCGATGTGTATGGGCGTTCCCAATACAATCCGCTGGCGCTGCGGGCCATGGTCATCGATAAATTGCGCGAGCGGCTGCTGGGGCTCATGTTTGTGCCTGATGGGGCGCTCGGCTCCGAGGAGCGGCCGACGCTGGAGGAGATTCTTGTGGGGCGCGCGAAAGGGCGCCTTTATGACGCCTACCGGCAAAGCTGGGTGGCGAGTCCGGAGCCCGCTTATGTGGCCGCGGGCAATGCACCATTGCGCGCGCGTGTGAGCGAGCTGCAAACAATTCTCGATGCGCCGGCAGAAATGACGGAGGCGGCGGGTAAGCGCATGCCCACTGTCGCGAGCGGGCTCGTTGACGCCGAACGGCAACTGCTGCAATCGCGCGGCCTGCTGAGCGCGAGCGGCAAGATTACGCCCTGGGTGATCAGGAAAGATGAACTGGACGCGCCGGAGAAATTGCTCACGCAGCCGTTGTGGGAGGCGATCTACGGAGTGCCCAAAGGGGAGATCACCATTGAGCGCATTCAACATGCGTTCTACATGGCGGCGAATTACGGTTTCCAAATCCTGAACGGCAATTTCGCCGCAGCCATCGATGACTACGAACTTTCGCTCCGCTTCATGAATGACCTCGCCACATATCGCATCGACGTGTCGTGGCTGTGGACGCTGCTTCAGCATCAGGCTCGCGTTACAAAGGATGGCTATCTGAAACGGCCAGAACTCACGCGGGACGGCGTGGTGCCGGCTTTGAACGCTTTTGCGGTGAAAGCTGGAACGGCGTTCACCAAGGAACTATTCCTGAAGCTATGGGAATTCCACAATGAGTGGACTGCCGAATTTTTCGCGGAACTGGACCGGCGCGGCGATCCGGGACGGTTCGACCGCGGCAAGGCGCCGATCATCATGGAGCTCCTGAAGCGGCAACTGCTTTCGCCGAAATACATCCAGCACAGCGCACGCGTGCTGTTCGTTGTGGCGCAGGCGAAACCAGCGGAACGCGCGCAAGTCCTGGACGCGATGTTCGATCTTTCGCGCGAAGAGGTGGTCAGGCGCGTCGAGGCGGGAGCGGTGGACAAGGCTGTTCTTGCTGCGCACGACTATGTATACGACATCTTTCCCGGCGGGGAAGCTCAGCGCCAGGCCACAGGGCGCTCGAGCAGCGTTTGAATCGGAACCTTGAATAAGAACTACGGGACTTCCTTGGCGATGCTGGGCTAGCGATGCTGGCTAGTGCGCGCTGGCGAGCGTTTCACAAACGCCGCCTTGTGGCGTATACTCCCGCCAACTGAAGGATTTTTAACGTGGATAACACACAGGTATCGGCCATTGGTGTGAGTGCGCCGCCGCGCGAGCAGGCCGGGACGCGCTCGGTGGCCATCACCATGTATTGCATCCTGCTGCTTTCGTATGTGCTGATGGCGGCGGACCGCTATCTTTTTCCGGTGCTCGCACCGTACGTGCGGCGCGAGTTCGGCTTTTCGGCGCCGCTTACCGGTCTGCTCACAACGATTTTCACTCTTGGCCTTGGCGCTGGAGGGCTGACGACCGGGTACATCCTTTCCCGCTATTCCCGCAAAGCGACCATGCTCGTCGGGATTGCGATTTTTTCGGGCGCGACGGCTCTTACTGCCGTCACCCATGGATTCTGGGGAATGCTCTTCTGCCTCGCGGCACAGGGAATCGGGATGGCCATGCTGGCCACTTCAATGTTTGCGCTGGCGGCAAGCTATTTTGTTACCTACAAGGCGGCGGCAATCGGGTCGGTTAACTTCTGTTATGGCATCGGGGGATTCGTAGGGTCGTCGCTGGCCGGTGTGCTGTTGGTGAAGTACGCCAACTGGCGCGCGCCTATGATCGTCTTCGGGCTATTCGGATTTGTGATGATCGCGGTCATCGCGGTAACCGTGCGGGGGTGGTTCAGCGAGACGCGCGGCGCCGCGCAGGCGCGTGCGGCGGCCAGCGGTGGCGCCGCAGGCTTGCTGAACAGAAATACCGTGCTCCTGACGATTCTGAGCGTGATTCATGGGCTCAGCATGTATGGATTTCTCGGGGGCTATGCGTCTTTTCTGCAGGAGACATTGCATTACACGCCGACGCGCGCGGGTTTTGTGGTTGGCTTCTTTGCCATAGGAGCGCTTACTTCGATTGCCGGAGGCTGGCTGGGGGACCGGTTTTCTCCGCGAATTGTGCTGAGCGGAGCCTACGTTTGCATCGCTGTGCTCGGGTATCTTTTCTTTCAGGTGACGCCATCGCCCGTCACACGGGAGATCCTGACCTTCGCCTATGGCGTGGTGGGCAGCGCAATTCTCTATGTAGGCCTTGCCGCGTATCACGTGAGGTCGTTGCGAAGCAGCCTGGCCAGCAAAGGGTCGGGAATGTTCGTGACCAGTCTGTATGGCGGCGCGGCTTTTGGGGGTTATCTGATCCGCGCATTGGCGGCCCACGGCGGTTGGCTATTCGCCGGGGTGATACAAATGTCGCTTTTATGCGTGGTGGGCGCAGTTCTCGCATTGGCCTTGCGGCCAAGCGAGATGAACGCTTAGGCCAGAGGCGAACTCAGCCAACAAGAGCTTTTTGGGAGCCGCTACAGTTGCAAGGATTCTGGCGAGGGGCACTACTTGGGTTTTTCGGTCTGCTTATCGGCATCCAGTTGATTCGGCCTGCGCGTACCAATCCTTCCGTCAATCAATCGCACACTCTGGAAGCAGTAGTGTTCGTGCCCCCGCAGGTCGATAGCATATTGCAACGCGCCTGTAACGACTGCCACTCCGATTTAACGCGCTGGCCGTGGTACAGCAACGTAGCGCCGATCTCGTGGTTCGTCATCGATCACGTCGATGAAGGGCGCCGCCACGTGAACTTCTCCGACTGGCTGCGGTCCAACACCAAAAGTCCTGCGGAATATACTCGCGAGCGCTTCCAGGCGATGTGCAAGCAGGTGCAGACTTACGACATGCCTCTGACTTCCTATCTTCTGCTGCATCGCGCAGCAACGCTCTCGCAGGCCGATATTGATACGATCTGCCAATGGACGAGGACAGGCGTGCTCGCCAACTAATCGGGCTGGAGCCTGAGATGGCCACTGCCGGCACGCGCGCTAACTAGAGCCGGTTTATGCGCTCCTTCGGCCGCTGCGTCTGGCGCCGACTCACTGTTGGCGCACGCGTGGTGGCGATTAGGGCTGCGACGAATACCAATCCCAAGTTTTGCGAAGGCCTTCTTCGAAATTGATCGTCGTTTTGTATCCAAACGCCTGCGAGGCCAGGGAAATATCGGCCTGCGAGTCGCGAATGTCGCCGTCGCGCGGAGAACCGTATTTTGGCGTGGCCTTACGCCCCGAGAATCCCTCCAGCAACTTCAACGTATAGTTGAGCGTGTAGCGCCCGCCCGTTCCAAGATTAAAGGCGCGGCCGGCGAGGCCTGGCGTCTCGCAGGCTTGCAAATTCGCCGCCACCACATTGTCGACAAACGTGAAATCGCGGGATTGCTCTCCGTCTCCAAAAACGGCAGGCTGGCCGCCATCGCGCATGGCGGTTATAAACAGCGAAAGTACGCCGGAGTACGGCGAACCGGGATCCTGGCGCGGCCCAAAGACGTTGAAATAGCGGAGAGCGACGAAATCGAGTCCGTAGATGCGGTGAAATACGCGGCCGTAGAGTTCGCCGACGAGTTTGGAAACGCCGTAGGGAGAAATGGGCGCAGGCGCCATGCCTTCATGCTTTGGCAAAGTTGGCGTGTCGCCATAAATCGAGGAAGAGCTGGCGAAGACGACGCGGCGAACTCCGGCATCTCGCGCGGCGACGAGAACGTTGAGTGTGCCATCCACGTTGATCTGATTGGTCTCTTGAGGCTGCTTTACCGAGCGCGGCACGGAAGTGCGGGCCGCGAGATGGATGACGTAATCGGCGCCGCGACAGGCTTTTTCAATCGTTTCGCGGTCGGTGATGGTGCCGTGAATGAAAGTTATCTTCTCCCGGATTTTTGCGAGATTCGCCTCTTTACCCGCGGAGAGGTCGTCGAGCACGGTGACGGAATGGCCACGGCGTACCAATTCGTCCACCGTATTCGAGCCGATAAAACCGGCGCCACCAGTGACCAAATAGCGCATCAGAAAAATCCTCCCAAATCGGCACCGCACCTGGAAATCATTAATGCGGCTTGTATTCTGGACCGAAGCTGGTGATTTATCGCCGAAATATACATATCACATGCGGCTTTTAACAAGGGAGCGCGCAGGTAATCATGCTCCTGCGGCAGCCTTATGCCAAAGCGCTCTACTTTGCGATTGTCCAGCACTGAATAAGATGGGCACCGAGTGCGTAGGGGCAACTCGTCACTTCGAGAAAGCCAAATGTACCTGAAGTCCCTAAAGGCGACGTCGCGAACTAAGCAGTAATCGCTGCTTCCGCACTAGCCAGTCATGTGGCGCAGTTGCGGAAATCATCTTCCCGCGGCGGTCCGGCGCGAAGACTTTGCGGCAACAGGACGCGGAGTCGGTTTCACGGCGGGAGCCTGACCGTCCCGCTTCGAATTAACGATGCGTTTCAGAGTTTCTGCCACTGCGGTGACGGTCTCATCGGGAAGCGACTCGTAAATCGGCAGGCTGAGAATGCCGTCGGCCAGAAATTCGGTTTGACTCAAATCGTTTCGGGCCGGATCGTGGAATTTTGTGTAGAGCGACTGTTGATGAAGCGGTGGGTAGAAGTATTTTTTGGTTTCGATGTTCTGGTTGAGCAGGGCATTGGCCAATTCATCCCGCGTCATACCCAAAATCTCGGGAGTGATGTGGATCGAGTAGTCCTTATAGGTGTTGGTGTCCTCGGAGTGCGTTTTTTGAAAGCGAACTCCCGGCAAGGACGAAAGTATTTCCGTATAGGTTTGAGCAATAGAATTGCGCCGCCGGACTTTCGCATCGATTAGCGGAAGACAGCGCAAGGCGAGTGCGGCATTGAACTCCGACATGCGGGCATTAAGGCCCAGCCATTCAGGATTGTACGCGCCGCTATCGCCATAATTGCGCATAGCGCGCACGGCTGCAGCAAGTTTGGCGTCGCCCGTGGTGACCAATCCGCCTTCGCCGGCAACCAGGAGCTTGGTCGGCGAGAGCGAAAATACCTCCGCATCTCCGAAGGAACCGATGGGCTTCCCACGATAGGCGCTGCCGAATCCGTGCGCAGCGTCGAAAATCAGCTTGAGTCCATGGCGTTGCGCAAGGCGCTCGAGGGCGGGGATGTCGCACGGATTGCCGTAGAGATGCACGGCCAGGATGGCTGAAGTCTTTCCGGTAATTTTGCGCTCGATATCGCTCGGGCTCACATTCCAGGTGTCCAACTCCGAATTAGCGAATACTGGGGTCAGGCCGTTCCACAGGACGGCGTGGCCGGTAGCGAAAAATGTGAAACTGGGGACAATGACCTCGCCGGAAAGCCCCAGCGCGCGGAGCACCATCATCAGGCCACTGGTACAGCTCGAAACCGCGACGCAATGTTTCACGCCAAGGCGCTCGGCGACGGCCGCTTCCAGACGGGCCACTAGTCCGGAGTTGGTGAGGATGCCATTCTGATACGTGGACTCATATTCCTCTATGACGTCCTTGAGGTCAGGCAAAATCGGTCGCATGAACGGAAATCGCTCTTCAAAGGCACGAGCCTCGCCGTGAAGCGGGACCGGGGCATTTGATTTTGAATTCATGGTTACGGACATCGCCTATCCTCCCATGGGGCAATTCTGTTTTTGAGGTCCCACCGAGTGCCGATCTGTTCCCGGTAAACTGCCTGAAGCAAAGGCTTGCACTGGGTCGGTTGTAAGACTGCCCTCTAGTTCACACCACGGTTCGAATCAGACTTACTTTCCTTGACGTGGCGCTGCAAGGAGCCGCTCGCCAGTCTCGGCCCGGGTGCAGAAGTTCCGGGCATGCTCCGACTCTCTGCAAATGAAACCCGATGCTGCCTCAGCGGTCTATCCCACGTCATCCGTAGCGGGCTATGAGGGATTCTGTAGGGTGCTTGCGGGCATGGTATGAGGAAGAGGCGTGGACAGGTTTTTCCGCTGGTTTGTTGATCCTACATCGGTGAGCGCCGCAGCCTGTCGCAGGGAATCACCCCTATTTCAGGGTTTGGTAGGGGAAACAGTTTAGAGGGCCTCGGGTAAAAAAGGCGACCCCCCTCAGGAGGTGCCCTGATTCCTCCCATACCTCAGTTCTGGTACTGTCTGCGAAGTCCGTGCACGATCCTACTGAAGACGTAAGTGTGGGGCAAACCAGTCTGCCGGAAAGGTATTATGTATAGCATTTTCAGTTGTTTGTGGCGGTTTTACCGGGTTGCGTTACTTTGTAGCCTTGTGCTGGGTCTGTACGTGGCTTCTTCGCACGCACAGACTTTTTCGCCGCCCAAAAGCATCTCCAGCGCGTCGACTAGCGCGACGTATCCCACCCTGGTTGTCGATGCGCTTGGCCATGTCAATATGGCGTGGATAGACAGCGTTTCGGGAATCATATTCGCGCGATACAGTGACACGAGCCAGAGCTTCGTTACGATTCCCGTTGCCACGAACAGCGTGGGAGCGGCTTTTCAGCCACAGATGATTATCGACTCAACGGGAAACATCATCGAAATCGCCTGGGCCAAGCCGAGTGCAACCTCGGGAAAGTTCGATGTATTCGTGAGCCGGTCGATCGACGGGGGCGCAAATTTTCTTCCCGCAAACACAAAGCAGGTGTCCACAACTTCGGTAGTGCTGGTCAGCGCGCCGCGGCTGGCGTTTGCCGGCGCCGGCGTTGACGTGGTGTGGGGCAACGCTGACACATGGATTGCCCAATCTCCAGATGGATTGATGCCGTTTTCTGCGCCCATAAAGCTATCGACTGCGGCGCAAGACTCCGGTGGGCCGAGGATTGCCGTAGATAAAACGGGGAATATCTTCGTGGCCTGGACGGACCGACTGGCGCAGGACCAAGGCAAGTCGGGAAACTACTGCACCAATCCCACGGGGAACACCAACGGCAGCGGGATCATCACCGTTTATACGAACCAGTTCGGCGGAAATTACTACATCAATGAGACGCCCAGCGTCGGTGGAGTGCCCGGCGTGCCCTCCAGTGCCAATACACGGAATCTTTCAAACGAGTGGACAGACGCAAGCTACCCTAGTGGTTATTTCGGGTGCTCTTACGACAGCCTTCAACTCTTTTTTGATTCGAACAATAATCTGCACCTGCTTTGGGCGGATGACGCGCCGCTAGAGGATCTTCTTACGACCATGGCCCCTCAAACAAATGGGCCGCCAAAGTTTCCGTTTCCGATGGGCCTCGTGGGCGATGAGGGAGTCAGTTCTCCAAGCGTCACCGTGGATAATAACGCAAGGATTTACGTTACTTGGGCCTCAGGCGTAAAAGCCGCCTCCAGCACGGAGGGCATATACTTCAGCCGCTCTGACGATAACGGCCTTAATTTTTTCCCCGAAGCGACAGTCATCAGCGCCCCCGGGGCGATATCGCCGGCCTACCCGCAGATTGCCGTCGATCCCAGCGGCAACGTTAACGTCGTGTGGGAGCAGGCCGACCAGCTGATTACCGCGAGCAGCAGCAACACGTTTCATTTGTTCTTTGCCCGCTCGACCGATCGAGGCGCAACGTTTCCAACGATAAGAGAAGTATCGACGACTCCTTCTGTGCTGTGCATTCCGAAGACCGCGTCCGGCTTTGCTCCTCCTAATACGCCAAACACGACCACCTGCGGAACCGTGCAAATGGGCCTCGATGCAAATTCCAATGGTGACATCGCCTGGGTAGAGAATGATCCAAGCGCTCCAGGCTCAAACGCAAAAATTGACTTTTCTATTGCAAACGTCGCGGCGCTGGTCAGTCCCGATTTCAGTATCAACGTCACTTCAGCAACCCCGACCTCCTTTTCGGGTCAGACAGTCACTTACAACGTGACGGCGGCGGCCACCGGCGGTTTTAATAGTGCAATCACGCTGGGTTGTAATGATTTTCCGGAAGTCATGGGGACGCAGGGGAGAGTCGTAAGTCGATCGGATTATTCTTGCACAGCTTCCGGGCCCCTCACTCCGGGCGGCGGGACGGCAACAGTCAGTATGACGATACCGGCCGATTTACCCGCAAGCTCGAACAACCCATATCCGTTCGCGATCAACGGTACCAACGGAGGAACCACACATAGGGTTATGGTCGCGTTCAATGACCCAGGTCCGGCGGGTTCGGTTCAGCCGAATTCGGCGACGGTGGCCGTGGGCGCTTCCGCAACCTTCAACGTGAACATTATCAATTTCAATGCGTTCTCAGGAAACGTGAACCTCGCGTGCAGTGGACAGCCCGCATGGATTCAATGCGGCTTCAATCCCTCTTCGGTTACTCCGTCGAGTGCTTCGTCGGTTTTAACCGTGAAGGTGGTTTCCGCACCCACCGGCTCCCTGCTGAGCTATCCGCCGTCTGCGCGCGGTTTGCCCGGACAAAGAAACGTTGTCTTGTGGAGCGCCACGGGGACCGCTCTATGTCTTTTGGCAATGGCGTTGGTCTTCGGCGGACGCCGCGAAGGACTTAACGCCCCTATCCTGCTGCGCGGATTTGCGGTGATGGCTCTAACTCTGGTGCTGGCAACCGGATTGATCTCATGTGGCGGCGGTGCCGCGGCTCCGTCAAACGGGGCGACAAGCACTAGCAGCGGCACTGGAAGCGGCGGTGGAAGTGGAAGCGGCGGCGGAAGTACCCCAGTTACCGCAAAGTTTATGGTGCAGGCTCAAGCCGGGAACGGGACAACAAACCTGGGCAGTATATCGATCACAACGCCATAGACCAAACGACGCCCGATTCGCCACGGCACAACCTGCATACGCTTGCGTCGTGGCGATAGACACAAAGTGCGCGTCGTAAAACGAGGATGTGGAAGCGCTATCTCGGGCAATACCTCCCGCTTATCTTGAGGTGATGTCCGCCGGAGGAGCAACGTTGCGATTCTTCGTATATTCAAATCCGACCACTTCGTTACGCAGCACGTCTTGGCGGCCGGTAATCATAGTCGTGGGTAGCCCTGCTCACACGATTTAGTCGCTTTATTTCCCTGATCGATAGCGTTCAAGCGCCGTATCTTCTGTGCGCGATCGCGCGTCGTAACAGAACGGCTTCCAGTCACTGTAGATTCTTCAGGGGATCTCGCCCGATTGCGGCTGTTGACGTTGCGACTCCTGATGGTGTGCCGCGACCGTTTTCACTGACAAGCTTCTGCTTGTTTTGAGGCGGGCTGTGCAAGCTATCGAGATAAGTCGCAATGCCGAAGTAAAGGCCCTCGGCGACGCGCTGGCGCTGGCCGCTCTCAAGCAGCAGGCTCTCGTCGCTCGCATTGCTGATGAAGGAAATCTCCGAAAGCACTGCAGGCATGTTGACGCCGGTCAAAACGATGAAGGGCGCCTGCTTGACACCACGGTTTGGCTCGTGTCCGCTCACAAGCTGGAGCCGCTGCGAGAGCGCGTTCTGCATATCCACGGCAAGCTGTTTCGATTCGGAGATCTTTTCGCTGCTTGTGATCTTCTTGACCAGTTTTGGAAGGTCGTGGAGGGAAGATAGCGCGAGCGCGTTTTCGCGCATCGCGAGTTCCATGGATTCCTGCGCGGTTGCCAGACTCAGGTAGTACGTCTCGACGCCGCGCGTTTCGCGCTTGTCGCTCGAATTCGCGTGAATCGAGATGAACAGGTCTGCGTTGATGGCGTTGGCGATCGCCGCGCGCTGTTCCAGCGGAACGTACCTGTCCTCCTTGCGCGTATAGAGCACCTCCGCATCCGCAGTGTTTTCTTCGATCAGTTGGCCCAGCCGCAGCGCCACATCGAGGCAAAGGTCCTTTTCGAGCAGACCGCGTGGCCCCATCGTGCCCGTGTCGTACCCCCCGTGGCCGGGATCGACCACGATGCGGGTGATCTTCAGCCCCAATTCTCGCGTCAGTGAGAGCTGACTAGCGTGGCTGGCGCTTGCTTCCGGCGGCACATTGGACACGTTGTACCTCGCTGCATCCGAGCCTAGACCGCGCTTCGTGGCGTCCATGGCTCGCGCATGAAGGTCGATCACCAGGCGATACGGGTCCAAAAGCAGTTGCGCGGAATAATCCTTCGCTCCGTCCGCATCGAGAACCAGCCGGACCACCTCGTCCGCATTTTGCGCGGCCCGGACCCGCTTCAGCAGGCCATTTTCGATGGGGAGGATGGGAATTGTCTTCTGCCCGACGTACGGGCTCAGTCGAGCGTTGTACAGATCGAAATAGATGCGGTCGGGCGAGGCAATGCGCGTCGAGCCGTACTGGACCGCATCGTCGAGCATGATGACAACCCGCGCATCGTTCTCCGTGCTCGATGCCTGGATGGCGGTGACGTTGGACATGGCTCGCCTGCTCAGCCGTGGTTCGGCGGCGACACTGCTCTCCACCGATTCCCGGACGCCCGGCGTTTGCCGCCCATCCTCTGCTTCTTCGCCCTGCGGCAAACTCTTTGAGAACTCCGCGAATCTGGCTCCCCCGTCGCCGATGGCGCTGCCGCGATCCCTGCGGTGGAGCGATGAAATCAAGGTCGCCGCCACTTGATCGCGCATTATTTGCATCATTTCCATCAGCGTGTTGCACGACAAGATAAGGCCGGCCGACAGCAGAACGGCAGTGCCTGCCCAAAGACTCCGGCGACGCAAGCCAAACCCCGCGAGGGGCTTGTACGTCAGCTGTGGCGTCGCGGCAACATCGGCTGGCTCCAGGGCAACATTGCCTGTCTCCAAAGAATCGGTAGCCGTAGGCGCCGGCATCGGCGTCGGACGAGCAACAGCCACGACGTCCGACTTGCGATCCGCCTTCTCGACGATGTCCGGCGACACCGTGCGGCGTCCTTCGGCATGTGCTTCCATCAAAGCGTGGAAGCAGATCTTGTTAATGTTTCTCGGGACGCCCTGGCTTCGCTCGGCGACAAGCGCCAAGGCCTCCGGCTCGAATAACGCTTCGCCGCAATGGCCCGCCACTTTGAGCCGGTGCCTGATATAGCTGGCCGTCTCCTCCGGCGATAAAGCCTCCAGATGCTTCACCACTGTAATGCGCTGCAGCAGTTGCGCCAGACGCCGCTGCCCCAGTTTCTCCGCGAGTTGGGGCTGCCCGGCCAGAACGATTTGCAGCAGTTTGGTGTTCGACGTCTCGAAGTTCGAAAGCAGCCGGATGGTTTCGAGCACGGAATCGTCCAGGTTTTGGGCCTCATCGACGATCAATACAAATCGCTTGCCGGCCAGCATTTCAGCAAACAACATTTCATTCAACTTGTTGTGCATGGCGACGAGTCCCATGCCCGTCGAGTCGACCCCTAGCTCGCTCAGAAGGTATTGGAAGAATTCGCGGGAGCTGCACTGCGTCTGGAACAGGAACGCGGCGCGCGCCGTATCGCGGAGTCCCTCTAGCACTTGATACAGGAGCGTCGTCTTGCCCATGCCGGGCTCCGCGATCAGTGCCAGAAATCCCCGGCCGCCTAGGATTCCATCTGTGAGCGAGTCGAGCGCCTCGCAGTGTGTCCGGCTCGGGTACAGATACGCAGGGTCGGGCGTGACGCCAAACGGCTGCTCGCGCAAGTGGTAGAAATCGAGAAACATGGGCATGACCTCCATTTCCAGGCGGCTCAGGCCGAAAGCATCAATAAGCCCCTGCACCGGGTTCCATCACAGCGTCGAGTCGCACTGAGTCCAGACAAGAACAACAATGTTGACGACATTCGCACGACATGCCGGCAACTTCCGTCTCCCCTTTGGCAAGGTTGCGGAAAGGTTGGGCTGTAGGGATGCGGACCCTCGCCGCAATGGTGAAGGAAAACCGGAATATTCTCCTTGCGCCCCGTCAACCTTCTAATGATGGGAGCTCAACTCGGGGCTCTCCCAGGTTGTTTTGGCTCTATATGGCTCAGAGGCAGAATCGGAGGCCGGGCTCTTTCTCTAAGTTTGCACCCGCCCCTATCGTCCCGGTTACCTGCCGGAATTACGCTTTTGAGATGTGGCTACGCCTTCGCAGCCTTCGCCGTAGAGATTGTTGTCGGCCTGCTCTAAATAAATTCTCAAATGCGAATCGGCCCTTGCCAAGAGTACGAACGTTTCACTGGGCTTTGTTAAGCAGTCTTGAAGGGGTACAGGCTGTCAGGGATAATCAAGCCACGTCATTCAGCCCTCCGAAATCGCAGTGACCAATGCGCAAAAGCACAATCGACTTCGATACTGTACGGAGTATCGGACTTTTGTTGCCCGGCGTGGAGGAGAGCACAGCGTACGGGTTCCCGGCACTCAAGCTGCGTGGACAACTCCTAGCGTGTGTCCCCGCTAATCGCTCGGCTGAGCCCAATTCGCTTGTCGTTCGCATGGATTTAGATGATCGCGCCGAACTGCTCGCTGCCGACCCTAATGTCTACTACGTGACGGACCACTATATCGGCTTTAGCGCCGTGCTGGTTCGTCTATCCCGTGTCAATCACGATGTGCTGCGGGACTTGCTGGGCATGGCCTACAAGTTTGTGACCCGCAACGCCGCGCCCCAGTCGCCTGCGGCACCACAGAACAACAAAATGAATCAACTTGACGGCGTGCGCCTCGTAAGCAGCGGCCGCATTCAGTACTCCCCTAAAAGAACCGACTTGTCTGGCTATTCTCAATCCGAGCTCGACAAGGTAGCGGCGCGTTTAAATCAACGCCCCCGAAAGACTTTGGGGTTTGATACTCCAGCAAGTAGACTGCGAGCCAGTGTTGCGCCGACCCATTGAGACCACCGGCAGTTTCTGAATGTGGATGCTCATTTTCCGGAAATCCGACTCATCAAGACTTGAGTAGCGTAGCGAATAGGCTCCTAGACCAAAGTGCATAACGGTCCCAAAGCGCGATGCAAGGAGGCAATAAATGAAAAATGGCCAAAGTCCGGCTAGGAAAATGGATCTCAATCACCTCCACCTGCACGTGAGGAATGTGGATCGTTCAAAGCGTTTCTACGAGTCCTACTTTGGCTTCAGGGAACGTGTACGTCACGGAAATATTCTGTTTTTGAGGAATGCAAGCGGCTTCGATTTGGCGCTCGTCCCTGATCGAACGCCACTCTCGTTTCCGGATTGGTTTCACTTTGGATTTCGCCTGGGCAGTGTGCGCGCCGTGCGCATGCTACATGGCCACATGAGCTCCAAGGGTGGGCAGGTTCAGGATATTGAAGAATACCCCGGCTATATGACCTTCCGATGCGTAGATCCCGATGGTTATGGAATCGAAGTCTATTGGGAATAGTTCCCTTCCGTGCACCTGCCGCTAGAGAGACATGCTTAGAAACCGGCCGTCATAAAGGGTAAGTTCCTGGCGGCAGACTCTTACGATTCTCCCTGATCTTTAAGTGATTCTTCGTAAGCGTCATCCCATTACCGTCTAGACGAAGTGTGAGTGTGTATCGATGATGGCCTTTGTGGACACATCGGGAAGTGTCCGCGAGGGACATAGATGGACACTTGCGAGCAAGTCAGTGTTGAGACACCCAAACAGATCACCAGGCAAAGACGATCGGTCGAAGAGAAGCGACGAATCGTCGAAGAGACTCTAGAGACCGGGACCTCGGTAGCGCGCGTGGCGCGGCGGCATGCAATCAACGCCAACCAGGTTTTTAACTGGCGCAAGAAGTATCGCGAGGGAGGGCTCGGTAAGAACCAGTCCAGCAAGTTCCTGCCCGTAACTTTGTCCGACATCTCAGGGAGCAAATCCGGGCAAGCCGGTTACGCGTCTTGGCCACCCGCCGTGGGATCGATCGAGATCCAGCTCTCTAAAGGGACTCTTCGGGTGACCGGGACCGTAGACGTGGTAGCGCTGCGGGCGGTGCTGGAGTGCTTAGCGGGATGATCGGGCTGCCCGCAGGAACGCGCATCTGGATCGCTGCCGGAGTCACCGATCTGCGGCGCGGTTTCACTGGGCTGAGCGGAATGGTGCAGACCACACTTCAAGAAAATCCATTCTCGGGTCACGTCTTCGTTTTCCGTGGGCGGCGTGGTGATTTGATCAAGCTGTTGTGGTGGTCGGGTGATGGTTTGTGTTTATTCGCAAAGAGACTGGAGCGAGGAAGATTTTTCTGGCCACAAGCGACGAGCGGAACAGTCGCACTGACACAGGCGCAGTTATCGATGTTGCTGGAGGGGATCGATTGGAGGCGCCCCGTGCGCAGCTACGATCCGCAGATGGCGGTATGAAAAAAAGATTTTGCTATTTTTCTCACGTGTTTTCATCACGCTGTAAAAGAAATGCGGTAGGTTCACGACCATGGATGCCCGCACACTTCCTGATCTCGATCAACTCGATTCCCAAGCGCTGAAGTCACTCATCCTGACACTGCACGAGCAGGTCTTCTCGAATCAACAGGAAATCCTTGCGCAGCGCGAGCAGCTTGCTTCGCGCGAGGTGGAAATCGAACACTTGAAGCTGCTGATCGCGAAACTGCGTCGCATGCAGTTCGGACGCTCGTCGGAGAAGCAGGCCTATCAGATCGCACAACTGGAACTGCGGCTGGAAGAACTGGAAACGAGGCAAAAGAAAGAAACAGCTGTAGGGGAACCATCCACTCCGGCAAGCACTGCGGTGAGGCGACCTACGCGGCGATCGCGGTCGTTGCCCGATCACTTACCACGTGAGGTGCGCAAGTGTCTTCCGAAGCAGGAAAGTTGCCCCGACTGTGGAGGGAAGCTTAAGCATCTGGGCGAAGACGTTTCGGAAATCCTGGAGTACGAGCCGGCCAGTCTCAAAGTCATTCGCTACGTTCGTCCCAAGCTGGCTTGTACCGGTTGCGATCGGATCGTGCAGGCGCAAGCCCCGAGTCGACCGATCGAGCGAAGCATTGCTGGGCCAGGGCTTCTGGCACATGTGCTGGTATCGAAATACTGCGACCACTTGCCTCTCTATCGTCAGTCGCAGATCTTTGCTCGTGCCGGCGTGGAGTTGGATCGCTCCACGCTGGCGGAGTGGGTAGGCGGATCCAGCCAACTGCTGGCGCCGTTGGTGGAAGCGTTGCGGCGTCACGTGATGGCTGCAGACAAACTACACGCGGATGACACGCCAGTTCCGGTGCTGGCCCCAGGGTTGGGGAAGACCAAAACGGGGCGGCTGTGGACCTACGTGCGCGACGATCGTCCCGCGGGAGATAGCACACCTGCAGCAGTGTGGTTCGCGTATTCACCGGATCGCAAGGGTGAACATCCGCAATCTCACCTGAGGAACTTTACCGGCACACTGCAAGCGGATGGCTACGCCGGCTTTGATCAGATCTATGAAGCAGGGCGCATTCAGGAAGCAGCGTGCTGGGCGCACGTACGGAGAAAGTTTTACGATCTCGAGGTCGCGCACAAATCCCCCGTTGCCGCTGAGGCTCTGGAACGCATCGCGGGGTTGTATGCCATCGAAAAAGAAATCCGAGGACGTCCACCAAACGAACGGCGTGAGGTTCGCAACAGGCGTAGCCGGCCGTTGCTGGAATCGCTGAAACAATGGTTCGAGGAGATACTCGGGAAACTCTCGCGAAAATCCGATACCGCTCTGGCCGTTCGTTACGCACTAGGACGGTGGGAAGCACTGCTGCGCTTCTGTGATGACGGGCGCATCGAAATCGATAATAATGCAGCGGAACGAGCGTTGCGGGTCGTGGCCCTGGGCAGAAAGAATTTTCTTTTTGCGGGCTCCGATGGTGGTGGAGAGAGTGCCGCGGCGATTTACAGCCTGCTCGGTTCGGCCAAGCTGAACGGAATCGATCCCGAAAGTTATCTACGGAACGTGTTGTCCCGTATCGCGGATCATCCGATCCAGCGCATCGAGGAGTTGTTACCTTGGAACGTCGCGGTAAATCTAATGCTTCCCATCCACGAGGCGGCGTAAACGCGGACCTGCCCTACATTGAAGAGACCATCGCACAGGGAGAAATCACCATCGGGATCATTCCTCCGATCAAAGAATGCGTTGCCATCGCTCACGAGGGGAAACATACCCTGGCCATGCTGAAACGCCGACCGGGTGAATCCTTGGCACAGTTGCTGAATCGGCTGGAACTCGCCATCGCCTTGGCCCACACTGCAGACATCTTCACGGACGAAATTAACCGACCAGCCTAGCAGCTGCTATCCCTTGACTCAAGACGGTCAGAAACGAACGCTTACGATTCTTCCTATTTGGCGAAATTTACAACGAGTATAATCAGGCCATGATCACACGTCGAGATACGCTCGCTGCGGCTATTGCTTTGCTATGTGAGTTGGGCGCTGCAAATGCTCAGACCCGAAACGAAACAACGGCTCAACAGACCCCACGAGCCACCGGCCCTGTCTTCAAACACGACCTGCCGAACATCACAATGGAAGACTGGGAGGTAACAGTCACCTACGTGGATTACCCGCCGGGAAGAGTCGGCCAGGCGCATCACCATGCAGGCTTTGTCCTCGCTTATGTGCTGGAAGGGGCGATTGTCACCAAGATCTCCGGGCAGGAAGAGAGAACTTATCGACCAGGAGAGATGTTTTTTGAACCGCCGGGCAGCACACATGAGGTTTCCAACAATGCCAGCGCCGCCGAGCCGGCAAAACTCCTCGCCATGATTTTTGCGAAAAAAGGGGTTCAGTTGACTATGCCTGGGCCGGCTTAGCGTTTTGGCCCCGTGGCCGCATAGATTTTTGTATCCGGATGGAATTCCGACCAGGCAAACCAATATTCCGGCTCTAGTATCAGTGATGTGAGTTGCGACCCCTTGAATGCGCCGGAAGTGCAGTCCCCGTAAGGATTCCACCGCGATTTTGTTTGCTCATCTATTAGTTCGGTGGCCTCTGCATTCGCAGGGTGGAATTTCAGCGGCGTACCTTTTACAAGCGCGATAAAAGCGGTGGTCGTGTCTGATGATGGCTGATGCACGACTAGAACTGGCTGGCCGCCGATCTCTTGGTTGATCACCCGCTCCTGCCGGAGGACGGAGAGCGGAAAAGCCTCATCGGATCCGCCCACGGCGAGACCCAAAACCATCGTTTTAGGCTTTAGTCGATTATCGACGTGGAGCACACCTGGAGGCGCTGAACCCTCGCCCGATAGACCTTGGCGAATCATTTCATTTTTTTCCGGGATGCGATCCGCATAACCCGGCAGAGGTTTCAGCACGACCGTATCGGGATGCAGACGGTGCCACTCACCCCAATCCGTGAGCAGAAAAGGATACAGCTCGAGATGCTCGCCTTTTAGAGGTCCCGAAATCGCTTCCAGGCTGGACTGTTGCCAGCGGCTGTCTGTTTCGCGGTCTTTGAAGACTTCGTTGCCACCAATGACGCCTGCATTTTCGAACTGAAGCTGGTGCCCTTTTGCTGCGGCCCTGAACACGAGGGCCGTGTTGCAGAAGCTTCACCAGGTGATGGCGATGGGTCCGGAAGGTGACTGATCCTCGACAAGGCCATGCTGTGAAAGGATGGCGGCCGGATAGGCTTTAGCCACTTGTCCGCTAACCACGCCAATGACGCGATCGGGATCATGCAAAAAGGTTGCGGACGAAGCGGGAATAAATTGCGGATCGTGGACCGCGGCATATGGCAAGCGCTTTTCCGGTTGCTTCTGTCCCGCCCCGCTTGCCCCCAGGGCCATCAAGAGAATCGCAAGGACGGGCAAGCTTTTCATGATGCGCTCCTTTTCCTTCGAGATCGCAACTACACGTTGAAGCTATTTTCCGCTATACCACGCGGTGCTGCAACTGCCACTGCAACTGCCACGATAAAGATCTCGACACCATCCACATCCGCGATTGCCATTCTGTGACTCAAATTGAAATGTGTTCCTTTTTGGACGGAAGCGCTTTGTCTCATTGTCTAAGATATTTGGACCACCCGCTGCTGATTCGAAGTTAGGAGAAACGAAAGGGCGACTGCGACAGCCATCTAAATGTGCATGCGGACCCTGTTTGTTCGTGCGTGAGGACCGGTACTGCAAGGGTAAAAACGTCTTAAACCAGCTAATCAGGATCAAAAGAGAGGTGAAACACCATGGCACAACCACAGAAGAAAGAGTTACAGATAAGCCTCGTGGGGCACGCGATGATTGGGGACACACTAGGCACACCCATCCTTCAGTGTGATCTTCTTGAGGAAATACAAAACTTGCACAAAGAAGAGGCGTGGCTACAGGGAACCGGGCCTAGTTCAAAGACTCTTGTGAAGCATCCCGACCTCAGGATCGTCCTACTGGCGATGAGGAAGAAGATGTGCATGCATGAACACAGAACGGCGGCAAGGATCTCGATGCAGACTCTCGCAGGGCACATTCGCCTTAGGCTGCCAGATCGCATGGTGGAGCTGCCCACGGGGCAGATGCTTGTACTCGATCAATGTGTTCCCCACGATGTCGAAGCGGAGGAAGATAGCGCCTTCTTGCTTACCTTGTCGTGGCGGGGTCAAGGATCCGATACGCGCGCGACCGGTTAACAGAAGTAACTGCTTTGAACATCGGGCGAAAGCCGGGCCCGAATTGGAAGTTGTAAGCGGATCGACATTCTCAATGGACCGACCCGAGTCTATTGTGGGCGTCTTTGTCAAGAGACAGGCGAACGCGCGCCAATGTTAGACGCGCACTGGCCAGAATCGTTGATTGCAAAGCCAAATGCATGATTTCTCTCACTTTCATGTGAGAGGATCTGCCCAAGAGAGGATTCGAACCTCCACGACCTTGCGATCACTAGACCCTGAATCTAGCGCGTCTGCCAGTTCCGCCACTTGGGCATTGTTGGGAACCAACTGAGGCAGAAACCAAAATCATTTTGCGCGGCGCTTTTGCCTTTGTCAACGCGGGCGGCGGGTGCGGTGATCTCGACTTGTTGCCTGAGGAGTTGAGTGTTATCTCGTTGTTCTCTCGATCTGTTCCAGTGAACGCCGGCTATTCCGCCTGGTCGTCTGTCCGCCATAGCTGTTGATTCCCTCGGCGTGCAGCGGTGTTATAATCCCGCTACGCGCGGAAGCCATCTCTGATGGCGCCGCAACTTCCAAGAAAAATCAAAACACGGGCTGTCGACATCGCAGGGAGGAAACCATGGGGGATATATCCGGTCCATTGGCCTACCTGTTACTTTCGTGGGGCTTGATCACCGTGGCACTGGTGCTCTTGCTCGTTTACCGGGCGACGCTCTCCGGCAAAGAGGACGATCAGCTTTATCTCAATAAAGCTGAGATTAGCATGATGGGCAGCGACCAGGCGGCGGTCATTACAAGATTGCACCGCCTTGCCAAGCCCATCGTCGCCCTCGCGATTCTTTCCGGCATTCTGCTTGTGGCAAGTGCGAGTCTTTGGGTTTGGATCGGCCTTAGCAATCCGTAATAGGCGACGCCGAACGAAAACGGAAGCAACCCGCCTACTTCGCGGCCGGTGCGAGCGAGCTTGTAGGCTGGCCGCTGGCGGCGGGCACAGGCGTGCTCGTGGAAGGGTCGTCGGTCGGAATGGCTGAGGTGTGGTTCAGTGTGATCAGCCAGTTGCCAAGACGCTTTTCCAGCATGAGCGTAGTGTGGCCGAAGGCCTGCGTATTTCTGCCGTCCACATTGCCCAGGAATTGCCACTGATAGGTGACCACGGCTGTGTCGCCCGTCACCTTGGTGTAGGAATTGATGCGCTCGAGCCGGCAGCCAGAAGTCCGTGCTAGTTGTGCCTGATACGCGCGGGCGTAATTGGCCCATCCGATTAACGGCGGTTCAAAGGCCCCGCTGATCACCATTACGTCATCGGCATAGAACTTACGCATGCCGTCGGCGTCGCCCGCCTGCCACGCGCCGAGCATCTGGGAAACCAGAAGATCGACAGCCTGACTATCCGGCATCAAAGAAGCCGTGCTCACCTCGGTGGCAGCGGCGTCCTTCTTGTTTTTCTTATTCTGCTTCTGCCCGTATGCGAGACCCGTGCCACAAAGCGAGGCCGCCAGCACCAGAATAGCCAGCCCGAATCTGCTCATTCCTCCCAGCCGGACCACAGAACGATGCCGAGACGCTTTGACCGCATCGCAATTGGCTGGCTGATTCCTGAACTCGGATTGTTCGCGCATCTATCCTCCCGTACGACCACGCACAGGAAGATAGCAGAAGGATGCCTCCCCGGCTTCGGCCTTGGCGGGAGGTGTTGACCAATCGTTCATCCGGGGCTTTTTGCCCCCGGGTTCAGGCGGGTCGGCGGACTATAACGAGAGTGCCACGCGGAAGCCATAATCGGCATACATGAATCCCGGGGGGATGCTCGAACGCGCCGCGCATCGCGAGACCTTAATGTGGTGCCGCCACGCTCCGCCTCGCGACGCGCGACGGGTACCTTGTTCGGGCCCTTGGGGATTGCGCTGGGGGCTGCGCTCGTAGTAATGCGCGTCATACCAGTCCGCGCACCATTCGTGAACGTTGTCGCCCATGTTGAATAGCCCATATGGATTCGGCGCGCTAAGTCCCACGCGCTCCGGGCCATTTCTCCAGCGATTTGCGTAGCCCGGCAATTCCTCGGGGGCCTTATTTCCCCAACCGTAGAGCTGCCCCTCGATGCCCCCACACGCGGCGCGCTCCCATTCCGCTTCCGTGGGAAGCCGATGCGTTCGGCCGGTGGTTTTGCTCAGCCAATCGCAGAAGGCCACGGCATCAAACCAGGACGGCCCCACAACCGGCTGCTGTGGCTCCTGGAAATTGGGATCCTCCCAGAAGCGCGGAGCGGTCCGGCACGTTTCGCGGAGGAAATAAGCGTATTCGGCACGGGTCACTTGATAAATACCCAGGGCAAAGCGGTCGACCCATACGCGATGGGCGGGGCGTTCATCGTCGCGGCCGTTTTCGCAACCCATCGTGAACCAGCCCTCGGGGATCGCAGCCACCCGAGGCTCTGAAAATTGCGATGTTTGGATTGAATTCTCTTCGAGTTGACGTCGAGTTTCTGACATTCCGCGACTCTTAGCCTTTCGCCTCACACCCCAGGTGCGTAAACAAGATGCGTAAACAGGCTCACTCCCATGAGCATAGCAGAATCGGGAATCGGCAAAATGCTGGCCGTGCGATAACATGGAGATCATGGTCAAGCTCGGTGTGATTCTCTTCGCGTGCACCGCTGCCATCATGGTTGCCGAATTTTTCAGGCGGCGTACGCGGCCATTTCCTGCTTACGGGTGGATCGGCTTAATCTCGTTGGCCATTGGGGAATGGCTGATGTTTCGGGGAGTCGAGCCGGTAGCCACCTTTTTCACACCGATCGCTTGGACGGCCTATGCGCTTATCGCCGATGCGGCCGTCTTCGCCATTCGCGGACGTTCGCGGCTCCGCAATGCGCCCGTGCAATTCGCAAGATTGGCTCTGCTTTCCGTTCCCCTGTGGCTCATTTTCGAAGCTTATAACCTGCGGCTGGGCGGCTGGACCTATGGCGGGGGTATTCCGTTATCGCTTCCGGTGCGCTTGCTGGGTTATGCCTGGGCTTACGCCACGATCTGGCCGGGAATTTTTCTTACGGCCGATCTTATAGAAGCGTTCGGATGGTGGCATGCTCCGGCTCGTCCCATCGTCTTCTCGCCAATGACTCAAAGAGCCTTCATCGTTATCGGAGCCATTCTTTTGATCGTCCCCGTCATTTTGCCGCGGTCGATTGGCAGTTTCCTTTTTGGCGCGGTGTGGGTCGGCTTCATTTTTCTTCTCGATCCGATCAATTTCCGCCTGGGGCTGCCATCCTTCGAAGCCGATCTGGCCTCCGGACGCCTGGGACGCTTTTTCTCCTTCCTTGTTTCGGGATTTGTGTGTGGCTTGCTTTGGGAATTCTGGAATTTCTGGGCCGCGGCCAAATGGAATTACATTTTCCCGATCATGCAAAAGGAGAAAATTTTCGAGATGCCCGTACTCGGCTATCTCGGCTTTCTACCCTTTGCACTCGAATGTTTCGTGATGTATTACTTCGCCGCGTGGTTTCTTGGGTGGGAAAAGCCTTTGCGAACGCAAGCATATTCCCAGGTGGAACGGATGCGCGGCGTTCCGGCTAAGATCAGATCGCGGAGTTTGGCTCTCGTGCCTTGGTTCTTCCTTGCCCTAATTTTTTCCTCTCGCACCGCGCACGCCTCGCCGCTGAATTTGCCCGACACCGCAAGACAAGGTCTCGATCTGCTCTACGCCGGGCACCCGGACGACGCCATCACCCAATTTCGCCAGGTGCAAGCCGCGGATCCCGGCAGCCCACTCGGTTATATCCTGGAAGCCGAAGCGCGCTGGTGGCAAATCTATTGCGAAGCCTGCGAGATCAAATGGAACACCATCGACGCGTACGAGCGGCCTCGGATTGCCGCCGATGACGATTACCTGAGGCTGACGGGGAAAGTCACTTCAATCGCCGAATCGCGAATCGCGCAAGCCGATTCGGCGGAGATGCAACTCTACGCCGGTATTGGTTGGGCGCAGCGGGCGCGGCTGCTTGGCTTGCGGAACGATCGTCGTGCCACCGCCCGCGCCGGCGTCAATGCCCGCACGCATCTTCTGCGGTGCCTGCAGCTCGATCCGGG
>Ga0207148_1055_pt1 | contig 28999 bp, 17 predicted proteins | sample Alteio_BWMinHeat_34_FD_153558 | JGI IMG/M metagenome (GOLD analysis project Ga0207148, IMG submission 153558) | Enriched cells from forest soil in Barre Woods Harvard Forest LTER site, Petersham, Massachusetts, United States -... | ecosystem: Environmental > Terrestrial > Soil > Temperate forest >... | reverse complement strand
TTGACTCTGGGATTATTAGTGCGCCCGAGCTTGCAGCTCGGGCGCATCGGATTCTAGATTATTTGACGGACGCCTTATATTCGGCCTTAGGCGTGCTCGGTCGAATCTTTCCCTCATTACTCATCTTACCAGCTCCCTGACCAAGAGGAATGGTGCCGGGGTCCAGACCGCCATCGATCTGCCAGTATGCGTTCTGCGGACAGTGCTTTATGTCGATATGGCCGTAGCTAACTTCTCCGCCAGATACTTTCACCGTGGTTGATCCTTTGCCCGCACCTGGAACAGTAACGTCAACAGTCCCTTCCTTGTCCGAGTTATGTACAACGGCAAACTGCAGGTTGCATTCGGTGCAGCATGTGACCGTACACGGCTTGTTATAGATCCACTTCCCCGCGTCAGTGACCTTTTTCGTTGGACTCAATATTACGACTTCCCACGTGTCAGCTCCAGTGTACTTTGCACTTCCTGAAGCGCCTGTTGTGATTGCTGCGCTGGCTGCCGCGTTGATCGTCTGGTGTCCGCTGGTTATATCCCACGTGCACGTACCGGACTCCTTGCAGTCCGCAGGAGCAGTGTTAAGTGTCCACGTCACGCCCCAGTCTGGTGTAGTGAAAAAGAAGAATGTATCATCGAAGATGCTAACAGTAACGATGTCAAGTCCGCTAGGATCGACATACGTTCGTGGAGCATTCCGACAGTAGTCGCTCAGGTTCATTGAAGTCCAGTAGCCGATCGGGTCTCTGCTAAGAAAGACGCCAAGATCGGGTGCGTAGTAGCGATTCCGGTACTCGTAGAGATCGAAGTTGTGGATATAGCGCCTTCCAGTGAAGAGCATACTGTTGCCGTAATTCGCTGAGTAACGCATGCGCAACGCGGCGTTGTCGGTCAGGTCGGTCGGAGTGTCTTCAAGTCCATCATTATTGAGATCGACAATAGGCAGCACCGTCGGAGAGCCATACGCCGAATATCGATAGTATTCGAGCACCCGTTTCAGATTGTCCGCATCCACAATTGCCATTGTGCTTCCCATGCGGTCTGTAGTGAAGTAGTACTCTTTGTCGGCAGTAGCATTCGGCTGATTCTTGGCAGTCGTTAGGCTGCCATCGTGGTTCATGTCTGCTGCAGAGAGTAAGAATTCATCTGGCTGAGGTCCGGAGACATAAATGCGCTCCAATACTGATGCGGAATGCTGCAGCGTCGAGCCTTGGACGAACGCGCGCTCTTCTATGTCAGTCCAGCCATTGTAGACATAACGATGAGACGTCGGTGCGATGAAGTTCTGCGTGACCTGCACTTCCGCTACTCGGCGTCCCAATCCATCGTAGAAGTAATAGAACGAATCATTCGCGTTGCTGTGAACAAGGTAAGGCTGATCGTCAGCGTCCCATGCGATGCCTATAGGCGTAGTCGTATTCCCGCTCGCTGGCCGGGTCGGTACTTGGAGCATGTTTCCTGCACGATCATATGGCACGGTCATTCCCAGGGCGCCGCGTAGAATTGCGGTAATCTCATTCGCGTTGTTAGAAATGTAGCGGTCATGCAGTGCAGAATCGAGCCCGAACGGATCACCATATACTGCCTGAGTCCGTTGGAACACCTGATTATAACTGAAGCTGTTCGACGTTGGACTCGGTGGAGTCGCCGATGCGTATCGGTACTGTGCTCCTACCAGTTGATTGCGGTGATCGTACGTGTAGTCGTCGTTGAGATTTTGGTCATGCTCAAAATTCTCAGCGACCATATTATCCACACTATCATAACTGTAATCGAATGCAGTAAGCATGGAGCCGTCTATCCCAGTCCATTTCACCTTGGTCATTCGCTGGAATTCATCGAACGTGTTGGTGAGCCGGAGTCCATCTCCCAGGGTTTTCACGATCGTTCTTGCGCCGAGATAGCCGTAGTGAGCAATACTATGCATCGGCCTGTTGAAATAGCCTGCTGAGATAGAAGATACCCGGTTGATGGAATCGTATGTGGTCTGAACTGCGAGATCCGTGTGACCGCCTGCTATGACAGTGTGAGCAATACGGTTCCCGTCAAGGTCGTATTGGTTCGCAATCTGAATCTGATCTTCCCAGCCATTCGTGAATCCAGTGCCATCAAGTTTGATCAACTCCGATTCACTCGTCATCTCCGAAAGCGCATTGTAAATGTTGGAAACTCTGGCGTAGTTGTTTTCAACGGCGATTTGCCTGCCTTCGCGATCCCAATAGAATTTAACCTTCACGCGGCCATAAACGCCGTTCGCAAGCTGCACATCCTGTTGGACAATTTTGTTTGCAGAATCGAACTGGTTTACATACGTGACCTGTCTCTGGTCGACCATGCGGACAAGATTATTGGCAGCGTCGTAAGTCCTTTCAATGCGATTGTAGACTCCATCGGCGCCATTGCCTGAGCCATCAATCGGATCATCGGAGTCAGGATAGACATCACGAATCTTGCGGTCAAGGTTATCATAGGCATACTTTGTTACCTGCGCCGTGGTTGCATCTGACACATTGCCAAAGGTTACTTCCTGTGTGAGTCGATTATTCTTGTCGTAAACTCTTCGGTAATCCGCAAGTTGATTGACTGGGCTAACTGTGCCAAAGTACTCAGCTGATCCCATCAAGAATCCGAGATAGTTGGAAGTTTCGACCGTTATCTCTTTGTTCGGAGTGATCATTATTCTCCGAGTGCCTATGGAATTATAAACGAGATGAGTGACAAGGTCGGAACTGCTCCCTAGTTTGACAAGATCATGCGCGGCAATTGGACGGCCCCATTCGTCGTACTCGTACCGTTCAACATAGTACTCTGGCGAACCAACGATCTGACTGGGGATATCTACCTTTTTGACTTGTGTATTATTCGAATTCTGGTCGTAGGTGAATATCCGCTGATTCGCGAGCCCATTGGTGATTGACAGGATCCGACCTGCAGCGTCATAGAGGTAGTTGCGCTGATTGCCCTTGGGATCGAGCACTGTACGCATCCTTCCTGCCGCGTCATAAATAGTTCTCGTCGTTTGACTCCCCGTGGCAGTAGGATCGATCTGTTGCGATTCGTCGGTAGCGAGATTTGCATCGTGCGTTGTAAGGTATTGTCTGCCGGCCTCGTCGTAACGCATGTAGGTTCGGCTCGTGAGTTCCGAGACATTCCCGGTGCGCACGTCAAGGCCCCCACGCTCGATGAGCACAATATGTCCAGCGGCATCGAAGTGATCGCGCAATCCATTGCCGGAGGGACCGATCGTTGCGATCCGCCGATTCGCGAAATCGTAGACGAATGTTTTGAGGCGGTGAAGTCCATCGTAATTCTTGATGAGATTGCCTCGTGAATCATAACTATATTCATCCGAACTGAGGAAACCTACGCTTAAGGTTTGTGCGAGCTTCGAAGTCGGATAGCCATCCGTCGGAGAGGTCCCTGGTACGACACCCGAAAAGTCCCTTAGCGGCAAGTTGCGCTCGTCGCGAATGGTGAATGTTCGGTTGCCCATCGGTCTTTGCGACGCGATCTGCCGATCGTTCAAGTCATAGGCATAACGCGAGATCTGATCGTGCGTAGGATCGGCGTCGACCTGGTGTCGTTCGGCAGTGACATTTCCAAGTGCATCGAGCGCATACACTGCCTCGATGTACTCGCCTCCTTCGGGATGAACGACTGTCGTCATCAGCTCATGACCTGCAGCGTCATAGTAATGCTTCCGAATTACTGTGGCCTTACTGCCACTATCAATAGTTACTTGTGGCAAATGTTCAATCGTGACCTGGCCATGCGCGTTTCTTTCGAGCGTCGTCAGGTTGCCATTAGGGTCGATGTGTTGGGTGACCATACCAAGGGCGTTCACTTTGAATTGTTCGGTTATCTGTGCCGCTGAGTCGGTAGAGCCATTCGCACCGACGATCTTACTGGAGAGATAACCTCCAAACGTCCCTTGTGCATTGATACCGCCGCCCGAACTTGGCCCGCTGAAGAAGGATAGTGTCGTCTTGTTCTGATTCGCATCGGTGACAGAGACTAGCTGCCCAAATTCGTTGTAGGCGTATGTTTCAGTGATAGTTAGGGGTGCACTAACTCCGCGAGTAACAGTCGGACCCGAATGGGAAGTTAAGTTACCCTTAGCATCATACTGGAAACTCTCGACGAAGTTCAGGCCCGCGTTGAACTGATTATGATCGTATTGATCTGGTCCAACGTGCGATATGCGACGAGAGTACATCCCACTAACGCCGTATGAACCATCTTGATAGGCATTCACACTCTTGATCGTATCGCGGCCATCGGTGCGCACTTCGGATATCACCTGCCTGTTTGCGTTGTACGAATCAATGGTGCGAGCAATACCGAATGCGGGGATGCCAAGCGAGTCCGGCTGTGATTCCGACAGTTCAAGCGGTGTGAAGGGTTCGGTCACAATCCTTGGCGAGAGACAATCGCACTCTTGCAGCCAGCGCTGTTCGTAGTACGGCGGATCTCCGACGCGGAGCGCCGTATTGCCTTTGCCAGCCTCCGTCCACTGCACCTTCCGGCGAATGCCATACTTTCCTTCCCCACTGAGCGGTCCGCCAACGTCGGAGTGAATTTCATAGTCCGTGCTATTTCCAACGCGATCGATCACTCGTACAATGAGATTAGACGGCTCCAGTTTAGTAAGTGGCGTAGGAGATGAACTTGGCTGAAAAACAATAGATATCGGATTGCCATCGAGTGCGACTGCCTGAGTTCTGCCCGAAGCATCATAGGTGTATGCCCGGACATTGGCGCCCCTTGCATCGATGATCGACGTGAGTGCGTTCGGATGCGAGGCGTCCGTCCATGTAAGCTGCATGGTGTCTGGCCGAGTCTCAATCGAATTGGATGCGTCCTGCAGCGTAGCGAGTGCATTGACTGGAAGGTTGAGGAAGCTCGTTGGTGGTTCGACAATATCAGTCAGATGATTTGCGGCGTCATGCAAAAGCGACCACGTGCGTCCAATGTGATCGGTGAATGAAATCATGTGACCGCTCGTGTCATAAGCAATTCGTTCAACCTGCCCGAGGTCAGTAATCACCTGACGCAAGTAACCCGACTTATCGTATCGTAGCGTCGCCGTATTACCATTCGGCTCGCTGATCCAAAGTGGATAGCCAGGATTATTGAGAGCGGCCTGATAGAACGTGACCGCAAATCCTGAATAATGCACGAGACTCCAGCGATGTAGATTTGGATCGAGAGTCAACCGAGCGTTGAACCCATCGGGAAGTGCCCATTGAAGGCCTTCCGTTGAAGTAATGTTGAACATTCTTAGATCGGGCGTGATGATCCGAGCCGTTTTCGCAGAGGTCTGCACGATCATCATGTTATAACTGAAGGACATGCCTGGTCCGACCACCCCATCATAAGCAACCAACGAAGCGAAGTCGAGCGCGAAGTTGAAGCCGAGCTCTCGCGTCGCGAAGTGCATCACTGGGAAATGTTCATGGAGCTTGCCATCACAAAGCTGAACATCCGCGACTTGCGGTGTCGCGGTCTGTGAATATTGATAGAGTCCGCCGTCGCCGATCATTGTCATACTTGATGCAGCAAGAGCACAGGCGACACATGTGCATGTTCCCGGCTCGTTTGCGAGTGTTGACTGCGTTGTCGGGAGACTGCTCGATGGGTCTGTTGCGCTCGTGCGCGTTGCGATCCCTTTCATTGTCATTGTCGTATCCGGCGAATGGGAGACGATCTTCATTGCAAAGGGGGTAGACTGCGGCAGTCCTGTCATGTCGATGCTTGTCGTGAAGAGACCCTTGGCATCAGTTGTGACGTCATTCGAAAACGTGCCGGTGTTGTTGAAATCGAATGAGACGACAGAACCAGGAGCGAAGCCCGCTGGGATTTTTTCGATCAAGACAAGCTCGTTGCCTCGATACTTGCAGTCCTGAGGATTCGGCAGGAAGGTGAGTGTAGCCCCGTTAGCATCGACAGGGAATGACTCCTTATTACCACCTACCGTGACGTCGACACTCTGGGCGCGAACTTTGCCGGAAAAGAACATGGCGGTTGAAAAGAGAACCGCACCTGAAAGAATGGTTATTGAGCGCAATATCAATGTCTTCATAATGCCTCCACTGAATGATTGGGGTGTTGGAGCTTAGTGGACGAGAGCGATCTTGACTGACTGCGAGCCTTCCTTCGAATCGCAGCGAAGGAAGTAGGCGCCGGATTGTGTGGAATGGGCTTCTGAGGATGAGCCGCTCCAATGCAATTCGTACACACCCGGTGGATATTCCGCATTCGTGATCTCCGCCACGAATCGACCTGCATCATCGTAGACGCTAAGATGAATGCGATCGGATTTCGCGATCGTAAGTCGAATCGCGACATCGCCTGTTGTTGGGTTAGGGAAGCTCTCGATCGAAGGGCCATTGAGCGCAACGATCGGACGAACGCCCGCCATCATTGGAATCACGATACTGACCACGCGTTCCAGATCATACGAACGGACTGAGCTATCAGTCATTTTGAGTAACATCGTGGAGAAGATGTCCTCGTTCACGAAGGTTGCGTAAGCGATCTTCTGAATCTCGATCGTATCTGTCGTGCCGCTTGCCAGATTGACGTAGAGATCCTCATGCAGCGCCAGGTTTGATGTAAAAGCGAGTCGCGAGACCCCGGAAAGTGCGATCACTGTATCGGCTTTTGTTGTCTTCAGGTGTAAAGCAAAGTTTTGCGCGTAGCTTGCACCAGAGACGACTAAGAAAATCGGGACAAGGAATAGAAATCTCTTCATGTGATTACCTCTTCACTGGATGTGAATAGTCGGTGAGGAGCGGAGATGAGGCAACGATGCCTCGCAGAGCGCTCGGCAAGTCAAAAATAAATCAATCGCTTTGAGAAAGCAAGCTCATCCAAATGCGTGCATGCTATTGTGCTTTACAAAAGCGAGTGCATGCAGCCAATCGCTCTGACAAGTAAAAGGGGAGATGATAAAGCAGCGCGTTGTCGGGACTAACCCTATTCTGGGAAGATCATGGTTCGAGTGACCCTGACTTGGTTTGGGGGGTGCGATCTATTGAGCATATCTCCCGAGGCTATCCAGCAGGATAGCCTCGGGAGCATCTTGATCAATCTAAGCTGGTACAGCTACAAGACCCGCTGGGCGTTCAACTTTCACGAGATTCCAGTGATAGCACGCGACGAAATGTCCCGCTTCACGCTCGACGAGCGGCGGCTCGGACTCGCGGCATTCTGCTGTTGCCCATGGGCAGCGTGGAGCAAAGTTGCAGCCCTTTGGAAAATTCGTTGGCGGAGGTACCGTGCCTTCGATCGTCATGAGGCGATCGGACTCGATATTTAATTTTGGGATCGAGCCGAGAAGACCCACTGTATATGGATGCAGCGGGTTATAGAAAATTTCTTCGACCTGCGAATACTCGACGATGTGCGAAGCATACATGACCGCAACCTTGTCGGCAGTCTCCGCGATGACGCCAAGGTCATGCGTGATCAGGATCACGGCCATTCCGAGCTGCTGCTGCAGCGATTGGATCAGCTCAAGGATCTGCGCCTGTACCGTCACGTCGAGCGCCGTTGTTGGTTCGTCAGCGATCAGGACATCAGGATTGCACGAGAGCGCGATCGCGATCATTACTCGCTGGCGCATACCGCCCGAAAGCTGGTGCGGGTATTCGCCATAACGTTGCTCGGGTGCGGGAATGCCGACCTTCTTCAACATCTCGATTGCACGGACCTTCGCTTCGGCTTTTGAGACCTTTTGATGGAGCAGGATCGACTCTTCAATCTGATTCCCGACGGTAAAAACCGGATTGAGCGACGTCATCGGCTCCTGAAAAATCATTGAGATCTTGTTGCCGCGGATCGAGCGCATCTCGTCTTCGGTAAGTTTCAAAAGATCCTGACCATCGAAGATGATCTGGCCGCCAACGATCTTCCCCGGAGGCTCGGGAATCAGGCGCATGATCGAAAGCGCCGTAACAGACTTTCCGCAACCCGATTCACCTACGACGCCGAGTGTCTCTTTGCGATCAACCGTGTAGCTAACGTCATCGACTGACTTGGCAACGCCGTCGTCGGTAAAGAAGTACGTCTGTAAGTGTTTAACCTCTAACAGGGCCATAGTAAACGTGCGAATTGGTAAAGCTGTCAGTTATTGCGCCGAAGTCCAACAGCAACGAGCAGTGGGAGCGTTTCGTCCCCTTGCTCACAGCGGATAAATTGTAGATAAACTATCGGGAGATAATCAGCTTTCTCATCTCTGGGCTCGATCCCAAATTGATTCGCACGAAGTAGGTACCATTCGGCAACGGAGAACCATCATTTCGACTTGCCTGCCAATGAAGCGTGCGCACGACTGTTGTCGAGAGGAGTGTCCTGCCTAGCTCATCGAAGACTTCGATCTTTGCCGGGTCTGAAGTGCCAGTTGATATTGTAACGCTGGACGTAGCTGGATTTGGGAAGATCTTGACTGTCGCGTCAGTCGGCAGCGAATTGGTCGCTGCTGTGTGCCTCATGATCGTCACATCGTTGCCGCTACTGTGGTGCAATGTCAGAACTCCACCGATTGCGAGCGGTCGCCATGTCCAGACGGATTCAGTTAATGATTCGCCTGACGTTCGTGGGGCCTGCTCTTGAAGCGCTTGGTTGTTGCACAGAACTTGTGTTGGCTTGACGGTCATTCGAATCTGTTCGGTGGAAGATGAATCAAATGCTTCATAACTCAACCCTTGCGCCTGGTAGTGAACGTTACGTAAAACAGAAGTGGACGAAAGAATATGATCGGAATCGGATGGCGCGAGTTGGGGAGCAGCGGCCATGGCCCTGAGGTAGTGACGAACGAAATCACCATAGCCATCCGTGAACCAGATCGCGTCGTCAGGATAGCGATTCGCGCCATCCCAATCAACAGCGTACGTCGCCCAGTTCAACTGACGAACGAACGGCTCTATGCCGCTCGTATCGTTTGTCCGCATGTGATAAAGAAGCTCTGTCGATGCGTAACGAGAAGTATGACTTTGACCTGGTTTTAGGTATGCACTCTGTTCATTGATCGCAATCGCTCCGTATTGTGACCATGCAGAGTCTGCGAATGTTGCATAGGTCCAATCAAGAATATTCCTTGCATCGGTCTGCCACGAACTATCGAAGTCAGGATGCTCGAGAATGTAGCGAGCGATGGTGACAGCATTGATCTCTGTGTTTGACCAGCCATCAACGTCTTCAAAATAAGGTCCCCAAAGATTATTCTTCACTGGATAAGTCAGTACCCAGTTCGTCAACGTGGCCTGGCCGCTGAGGTAAGCATCAAGATGTCCCTGATGCAACTTGATCAGGTTGTCGAACAATCGGATCGTACCGGTCCAATCCGAAGTGTAGGGCGCAATGACTTCCCCTGTATGCGTATTGACGCGATAGGGAAGTGGAGAATTATCAGCGTCGCCTGGGACGATCTTATCGGCAAGGGAGTTGGCGATGTCAACTGCCGCGTTCAGGTATCGCACATCACCGGTCTTCTTATAAAGCATGGTGAGTTCTGCCCCGAACGCTCCAGCTTTGTCCGGTTGAGTCACTCCTGTACCTGCGATGAGATCTCCTTCGTAAATGGCACGCTGCTGGAGATTGCATGGGTATGGAAGATTGGGCCAGAGGTCAGCCGGTTCCGACAAACTATTGTTGAGGTACGTATCGGCAATGTAGCGCATGTTGTCGAGGACAGCAGGATCGCCGAGGTAGTCGTAAAGAAGATTCCACGATGCAAGCGCCATAACAAACTGACCGCCACCGATCCCGCTATCGAGATCATTCGCATCCCATGTGCGGCTCACCATGTAATACGGCGCGCCATTGCACGGCTGCACATTCTGCCAGAATTTCCAGACTTGCCGAAGAGTGTAGTCGTATGAAATGCCTGGGTCGGAATCATACCAGGGAAGAAGTTGCCCTTGACTATCCGTGACAACGGTGTGATACCCGATCATATCCTGCGCACACACGGTAGTGCCAGCCAACGAGAGAAACGTCAGCAGCAGTGCTATGGCAAATGATCTGCGATTCAAGAGCGACATAGAATTAATCTAATCAACGACAGTAGTCCGGTTATATAGACACTTTTCTTCTCACTTTTGATACAGTCGGAGGATATTGGTTTAACCGAGAGTTAGACGAAAAGGGCACGGCTCACCGCACGCTTCGCAGAAAAAATGCACGGAAGTGTTTACGGCAGAACAACAAGTTTGCGCATCGACCCACTGCTCGAGGTTCGCAAAACGGAAAGATAGACTCCCGGAGAAAGTTTTGATGCATCAAACGGCAGATCATGAATCCCTTTTTCCAGACTCGCCTCGATCGATTGCCGCAGCGCTCCAAGCTCATCATACACATCAACACGAACTATCTGACGTTTGTCGAGTTCGAAATGGAATGTGGTGGTTTTGGCGAAGGGATTTGGTGAGTTTGTAAGTGACAACTCGTTTGGATGGGCGAGTTCCTCGACTGCGAGTGTTCCAAGATCAAAGATCCCCAAGCGGTAGCTAAAAAGCGGTGCGATCCGATTCACAAGTCTAAAGTTGCCTCCTACGGCCACCGCGTTCGAAACGGAATCATATGCCACCGCATTAATCGCACGATCAACCCCATTCGACTGATCCGACCAGGAAGAACCGTCCCACTTCGCAAAACTCGAAACGGGTATACTACCTGCAAGATTGAAATAACCACCGACATAAAGTCCATCTTTCGTTGTCGCCATACCACCAACTAACGAACTGGTTGTATAGGTCAGGCCGGTGCCGAGGGGTTGCCATTGTACACCGTTCCACATCCCGATCGCATTCAATTGTGTAGAGCCGGAATTGATAAAGTATCCACCCGCATAGAGATTGCTTTTGTACTTAGCGAGCGCAAGTACTCTATTATCGAAGCCATCACCCATCGGATTCCAACCATTGCCATCATAGTAGGCTATGTTATGCATGCGGACTCCTGCGATCGAGTAGATATTTCCTCCGATAAAGAGATTGCCGTTAGAGTGCGTGATGCAATTCACGTAACCATCGATGTCTCCCTGGATCGGAAACCAATTGCTACCATCCCAGCGGCCTATGATGTTATGCCCGAACTTGGATATATCGTAAAAGGCGGAAGCGTAGACTCCACTTGAATCAGCGGCGATCGCACTTACGTAACGAGTCGCTCCTGCGCCCATCGCAGACCACGTGTTCGTGACCATGTCCCAGTTCGCAATATGCTCTGCGCTGATAGTAGCTGCACGATGAAACGACCCGCCTACATAAAGATGATTTCCAAAGACCGCAAGCGAATAGACAGTCTCGTCAACTCCTCCACCGAGACTGCTCCATTTCCTTGTCTGACGATTCCAGGCTGCAAGATGATTTGCGGTTGCGTTTGCGATCCGAGTAAAATTACCTCCGGCGTAGAGATAACGGCCGTCCGTTGCAAGGGCCAGGATGTCGAGCGTGTTATACCCATCGACGAGGGACTTCCCGGAGCCAACTTGATTCCACCTTGCTCCATCGAATGTTGCAATTCCATTGGCAGGTAGTGTTCCTGCCTCTGAATATCTTCCGCCCACCCATAAAGTACCGTCGAAGGAAATCGCGCAATGACCTTCACCATATAGATCTGTTGGCAGCGCACTCCACACTCCACTTGTGAGCTTCGCAATTCCATGAGCCGGAATGCCGACAATGTTCCCAAAATTCCCCAGGACATAGACCGAATTATCAATTGGCACCACTTGATAGACGACTCCGGTACCGATACCGACATTTGTGTCTTTCTGCACGGGAAGCCAGTTAGTGCCATCCCACTTTGCGAGGCAGAAGAGCTTCTGCGTATAATCGGCGGTCCACCAAAAACTTCCACCCACCCAGAGTGTGTCGTTGATCATGGCAAAGCTTCGAGGGGCTCCATCGAGACCAGTAGCGAGGGGGGAAATGCCCGCTGGCGAAAGCATCGCAATGCTCCTTAAATTTTGTTGAGGCACCCAAAAGTCACCGCCAATATAGAGATTTTTGCCGACAGGAAAAAGTGCAGTCACCCCATCGTTTAATCCATTGGACTCATCGGTCCAATTGGCACCATCCCACAGTGCGAGATAACTAATGCTTTGCGTGCCGACCATAGTAAAGTATCCGCCGACGAAGAGGCTATCGCCCATGAATGCGAGCGCGTACACATTGGCATTCACGCCGCCGGCCACCTGGCTCCAAGAAGAGCCATGATATGCCGCAAGGTGCGAAAGCGAAGCTGTACTATTAACGCCAGGGCGATCAAATCTTCCACCTGCATAGAGAGTGCCTTTGTGCCAGGCGAGCGTGAGGACTTCGCCATTGAATCCATTCCCAAGTTTCTTAAAAACTTTCGTTCTACGATCGTATTGGACAACGTGAAAACATTCTGCAGTATCGAAATAGCGAAAATCACCGCCAATAAAGAGTGTGTCTCCGACGACCAGCAAGGCATTGATCTCGCCACCATCGATATCGTTGATTGCGTGAGTGAAAGAAGAATCCCACATTCCTGCAGCTTGTATCTGTTCGATCGATTTACGAAGAGACTCAGCGTGACGGTCTTCACCGCCGAGCGAGCGATTGGTGAATGACGTGGGGTCCAACTGACTCTGGGCAGAAACACCACTTGCGCTAAGGATTGCCAAAAGGGCGATCACAATTTTTGGAAGGAAATTGACCTGTTTCACGAGACGGAAGTTTTAGTGAAGACACACTAATTCGCAACGACAACTTAAGAGTCGAAAGTTCTCTCGGGGTTCGCTTCTGAGGCGGGCTTATCGCTTTAGCTTCGGATCGAACGCATCACGCAGTCCATCGCCAAATAAATTGAATGCGAAAACGGCGATCATGATGGCGAGTGAGGGGTAGATTGTAAGTCCCCAGTTTGAGCCTGCGGCGATGAAACCGTAACCGTCGTGGATCATTTGGCCCCATGTAGCGGTGGGTGGCTGCACACCAAGCCCGAGAAACGAGAGTGTCGCTTCGTAGATAATCGCGCTAGCAAATCCTGCAGTGGAAATGACGATGATGGGTCCGAGAGAATTCGGAAGGATGTGCCGGAAGATCGTTCGAGTGTTGCTAAGCCCTAGTGCGCGCGTAGCTTCGACGTATTCGGTTTCGCGTAATGTGAAGAATTGTCCGCGAACAATACGTGCCATATCGACCCAGCCCGTGATGCCAATCGCAATGATCGTCTGCCAAAGCCCGAGCCCTAATGCGATCGAGATTGCGATGACGAGAAGCAGCGACGGGATCGACCAAACCACATTCGTCACCCACATGATCAACTCATCGACCCATCCGCGATAAAAGCCCGCGAGCGCTCCGAAGACGACACCGATGAGCAAGCTCAATAACTCAGAGAAGAATGCGACGGTAAGCGATATGCGTGCGCCATACATCAATCGCGAGAGTACGTCCCGTCCGTAGCGATCCGTTCCGAGAAAATAGACTGGCTCAAGGTGCCATTCCGATTCTTTCGAGCCTGCCAAACCGGAGAAGGGAATTGTCTCTTCAACACCGTCCAACGTAACAAGCTTGACGGCTTCACCTTCGATCTTATAACTCGTGATCGGAACCGGATCGGCGGAGTTACCACTGATATGACTCTTGCTCATGATCACATTCCCACGAAAGCCGCTCGGCTTGGTTGAATATTCGAGAACCATGAGGTTGGGGTCGAACGGTGCGAGCACACTTGCGAGAATTGCGATGACGACGAGCAGAACCGTGACGAAGAGTCCGCCGATTGCAAGTTTGTTTCGCTTGAGCCGCTTCCATGAATAATACCAGAGAGAGTGCGGAGTTGAGACGAGTAGATCGGTCTCGCTCGTTCCTATCGTACCAGCGACCGGCGCACCATCGCGCATGTCCTTCGCGATGACTCGCAACGGAGGATCCGTCTCTGTGATATTGGAAGTTTCGCTCATGCGATGTCGTTGTTCAGATCAGGAAAGTTTAACACGCGGATCGAGCTTCGCATAGAGCAGATCAACAAGGAAGTTAATCGCGACGAAAATAACCGCACTAAAGATCACAGTACCCTGGATCGTTGGAAAATCCGAGCGAGGGATCGCATCAACAGTCATGAGTCCGATGCCAGGCCAGTTAAAAATATACTCAATGACATACGTACCCGTGAGCAATGCCGCGAGCCATGCACTGATCGTTGTAACGACAGGATTGAGCGCATTCCGAAGTGCATGGCGAAAGATTACCGTTCGATGCGGTACGCCTTTGGCTTTTGCGGTTCGCACATAATCACTCGAGAGTACATCGAGCATACTCGAACGCGTAACGCGCGCGATGATCGAGATCGGACGGATCGCGAGCATGGTCATTGGTAGTATCAGATATTGCCAGCCCTGATCGATATAGCCAGAGATCGGAAGGATCTGCAGCCATGAGCCAAAGACGAGCATGGCAAGCAGACCAAGTACAAACGCTGGGACGCTAATGCCAATCAGAGCAAAGAGCATCGACAAATTGTCGATCAGCGAATACGATTTTATTGCCGAGAGTATTCCGATCGCAACACCGAGGATGCTCGCGATGAGCATCGAACTGAGCGCCAGAATGGCTGTGGCTGGCAAGCGTTCAAGGATGCTATCGAGCACGAGCCGATTGGAAGTCCATGACCTTCCGAGATCGCCCTTCGCAGTTTGTGTGATAAAATCTGTATAGCGTTCGAAGACCGGTTTGTCGAGGCCGAGCTGATGTTCGATCGCCGCTCGAGTTGCAAGATCGGCTCGCTGGCCCTGCATCATACGCGCGGGATCAGGCAGCAGATTCATCACAAAAAACACCACACTGATCACGCCGAAGATGACCAGAACCGAATAGAATAATCTCCGAACAACAAAAGCGAGCATTAGCGAAGTGGCTAGGAGAGCGCAAGACTCTGGACTGCAAAGTTACAACGCTTACCGAGGCTGAGTTCTTTGAGCATCTCCAAACGCGAATGCATCGCGTTCTCGCGATCTACGCCCAGCGATCCAGTCGGCTCCAAGATAAATTCTTCGTTAATGGCGCTGCGAAAGCTGGTGGTATGAGGGGTAAATAAATAAAGAAGGCGGGAGAGTCAGAAATTGGAGTTCTGACGGAATATACGTTAATTATCCGTGTATTCCAAATGGAATCGGAACGAAGCCACGAATAGGGCGGTTTTTCGAACATCTTGCAGGATAGCTGCTTGAATCGCGGTTTCCTCTGCACTTTGAAGGATTACCGCTCAAAACAAATGGAAGTTCGACCGCAATTCGTCCTGGGTACGTTGAGGCAAGAGCCGGGTAAAACCTGGATCGAGCTCGAATCACCGGTAGAAGGATTGGAAATCGGGTCTCCGCTGCAACTCGTCATTTGGGATGCAAGGCCAGCCGGGGGCCGTAGTGAACTCGAGGAAATCGCCCGAGTACAGCAACTCGAACTTGAAATTGTCGCAGTGGGGTTGGCAGCCGAAGGAAAGCTCGCGGAAACGCGAGATAGCTTCAGCAAACGACTCGCACTGTCGCAGGAAAACGATACGCGCCAGCTCTAACGTTTTCATTGGCGCGTAGAACGCATGACACAAAGCAAAGAGCCTATCAGTCAATTGTTAATAGAGACCGACGTTCTTGCAGAATATCTCCTCGCTCGTCCTGGTGAGTCCACGCTCTTGCGCTCGGCCCTCCGCCAGGTTCGTTGTTATACGACCATGTTAAACGCCCTCGAACTCTTTCGTGCTGCATCCAACGCTTTCGAACGCGAGGCCATCCTGGCAGTGCTGACACTTGTTCGTGTTCTCGGCTTTCCTGCACGCTCGGCCGAAGTTGCCGCGCTTGCCATCAATAAGGTTTCTGACTCCAGTCATGTGACTACACGCGAATCAATCGTACTGGGGCTTGCGCATGCAAGCAAACTCGGCGTGCTGACTCGCGTGTACAAAGCTCGTTACCAACAGATCGATATCGTTCCCGTTTACGATAAACTTCCGTTGGAACCGAGCATACAAGATCAATCATTTTCAATAACGCCAGCAAATACGTTTGCGTAACGCGGATCACGGATACTGACCCTGTCAGCGGATGATGAAGCGACCCTAACTACTTTACGACGATCGCATGCGCATTTCGAAACAGTATACTAATCGTGAAAGCCAGTCTCTTGACATGTACTTGCAAGAGATCGGTAAGGTCGATCTGCTTAATTCCGAAATGGAGATCGACCTCGCGAAGAAGATCAAGGCAGAGGTCCAGGGCGTGGAATCCCAGCGCGCACTTGAGATCCTCGTAAAAGCCAATCTTCGTTTCGTGGTATCTGTCGCCAAACAATACCAGAACCAGGGACTTTCGCTTGGCGATCTGATCAATGAAGGCAACCTCGGACTCATCAAAGCCGCACGGCGTTTCGATGAGACGCGTGGATTCAAGTTCATCTCGTATGCCGTATGGTGGATCCGCCAGTCGATCCTCCAGGCACTTGCTGAACAATCACGCATCGTTCGCCTGCCGCTCAATCGCGTCGGCGCACTGAACAAAATCGGTAAGAAGTTTTCGCAGCTCGAGCAGGAATTCGAACGAGAACCTACCGCCGGCGAACTTGCCGAAAAGCTGCAAATGTCGAGCGCAGAAGTCTCCGAGACACTTAAGATCTCCGGCAGGCATCTATCGGTCGATGCTCCGTTTGCGCAGGGTGAAGATAATCGTCTGCTCGATGTGTTGCAGGATTCGACGCAGACGCCTCCGGATTCTGTGCTCATGAGCGAGTCGCTCAAAGTGGAAGTATCCCGCGCGCTTACCTCGCTTTCTCAGCGTGAGAAAGAAGTACTCGAGCTCTACTTTGGACTCAACGACATCCATCCGCTCACGCTTGAAGAGATTGGCGAGAAGTTTGCGCTGACTCGCGAGCGCGTTCGTCAGATCAAGGAAAAGGCCATTCGACGTCTTCGCCATGCGAGCCGTTCAAAACCACTCCGCAGCTATCTCGGCTGATCAACGGATCGATTTACGAAGAGAGCCCCACTTGAGGGGCTCTCTTTATTTGTGTTAGAGAATCAGAATCATGGCAACGTCTACATCTGCCACTCAGGTGAAATTCAAGGAGCGGCTCGCGGCGATGCAATATCTGCCGCGATTCTTCCGACTTGTGTGGGAGACGAGCCCGCGGTTGATGCTTTCGAACATCATACTCCGCATTTTGAAATCGGCGACTCCAGTCGGCCTGCTCTACATCGGTAAGCTCATCATCGATCAGGTGGTGCTGCTAAGACAGCATCCTTCTACATCTTCGAGCTTTCTCTGGAAGTTGGTAATTGCGGAATTTGTGCTGGCAATTATTTCAGACGCGCTTAATCGTGCGATCAGCCTGCTCGATAGTTTGCTTGGCGATCTCTTTTCCAATCATTCGTCGATCAAGATCATGTCGCACGCGGCAACGCTCGATCTTGAACAATTCGAAGACTCGTTATTCTACGACAAGCTCGAACGCGCCCGGATGCAAACGAGCGGCCGTACGATTTTACTCGCGCAGGTTCTGGGCCAACTGCAGGATCTAATCACGATGGGGTTTCTCGCCGTCGGACTTATCGCGATCAATCCTTGGCTCGTGCTGCTCTTGCTCGTTGCAGTGCTGCCCGCATTCATTGGGGAGTCCTACTTTAATGACAAAGGCTATATCCTCACGCGTGGTCAAACGCCGCAGCGAAGGGAGTTGGACTACATTCGCTACATCGGCGCCAGCGATGAAACGGCGAAGGAAGTTAAGATCTTTGATCTGTCTGGTTTCATCATTGGCCGCTTTCGCGAGTTGTCGGACCGCTTCTACGACGAGAACAAGAGCCTCACGATTCGACGCTCCTTTTGGGGTACGGTCTTCGCAGTGATCGGAAGCGTTGGATACTATGGCGCATACGTCGTGATTATTCTTCGCACGGTCAGCGGCAATCTCTCGATCGGCGATCTTACATTCCTTGCAGGTTCATTTCGGCAAATGCGGTCATTGTTGGAATCCATTCTCACTCGCTTTTCGAGTGTCTCACAAGGCGCCATTTATCTGCGCGACTTCTTCGAGTTCTTCGACATCGAGCCTCGCATCCATCTTTCGCTGCAGCCAAGACCTTTTCCCAGACCGATGCAAACAGGCTTTGCATTTGAAGATGTCGGCTTCCGTTACGCCAACACAGAGCATTGGGCAAACCGGCATCTCACGTTCACATTATCACCTGGAGAGAAACTCGCACTGGTCGGCGAGAATGGAGCAGGAAAGACGACACTCGTCAAACTCCTCGCACGTCTCTACGATCCGACTGAAGGAAGAATACTGCTTGACGGCTACGATCTGCGCGAGTACGACATCGCAGAACTCCGAATGGAGATCGGGATCATCTTTCAGGACTTCATCCACTATCAGATGTCACTCGCACAAAACATTGCTGTCGGCAACATCGAAAAGAAAGAGAACCGCGATCTGATCATTCATGCAGCCGAGCAGAGCCTTGCAGATTCTGTCGCAGAGCGCTTTGCAACGAAATATGAGCAGGCCCTTGGACGCAGGTTCAACGATGGAGTTGATCTTTCAGGAGGGGAGTGGCAGAAGGTAGCGCTGGCGCGGGCCTATATGCGCGATGCTCAGTTGCTCATTCTTGATGAACCGACAGCTGCGCTCGATGCTCGCGCGGAATATCAGGTCTTTCAACGTTTTGCAGAGCTTACAGCGGGAAAATCGGCAGTGCTCATCTCGCACAGATTCTCCACCGTTCGAATGGCAGACAGGATCCTAGTACTCGAAAAAGGCGAGATGACTGAACTCGGAAGCCACGAAGAACTCCTCGAGCTCGGAGGTTCCTACGCCGAGCTCTTCCAGTTGCAGGCGCAGGGGTATCGCTGAGCATGATTGTTCAAAACATCTTCACTCCATTCATCTTACAGATCCACGCCAGTTGCCCCTGATGCATTGGTTCATGACGGATCATGTGTTGGAGCACTCGTCGCTTCGGACTTTCGCCGAAGGCTTTTGGAATGAGATTTGGCTTGTCGAGTTCGGAGTCATCGAGTGCATTGAGCGATCGTTGCGTTTCTTCGTGTACTTGATTCAGCGTTGTCATGACGGTCGCGAGGTCAGGCATTCCATCCTGGGACTCAAGTGTTGTGCCGAATGCGAATTTGTCCAGCCAGAGAATATTCATGGGTTTGCCGACAACTCCTCGCAGCGCGAGATTGTGTTCAGCCCATGCGATGTGCCCGACGAGCCAGTAAATGCTGTTGAGTTTCGCACCATAGGCTTCATATTCTTTATACGGGTCGATTCCTTCAAGGGGCTTCAGATACACATGGAGCAGTTTGCGAGAGTAATCATGTAGCGCAGTGAGGTTCTGTATCTCGGTCATTTCAGCATTCGGTATTGTGTCATGAAGCACGAAAATACTAAGAGTTGGAGTGTGAGAGTTGGCCATGCAGAAAGCTTTGAAATCGCCCCTAATTCGCCGAACGGGGAACAGAATCCGCGATAAAAGCTTTACCGTGTGGCACTCTTTCAACCCAACCCTGTAAGCCGCGAATCTGGCGTTATTTGCCTGATTTCCGATGCGGAGTGGTTATGCATTCGTGAGAAGTCTCAATAGACAAGCGTACCTGTGAAGAAGAACCGCGGTAAGATCATCGTCATCCTCTTATTCATCGCCGGAGCGATCTACGGCTTATACCCAACCTACGAAGCAACGACCTTAAAGTCGGAAATTGAAAAATTCGGTTCGTCGCCGAAGGATTCGATTGCGAAGGCGAAGTTTTTGGCCGACCATGGTGAGGAGCTGAAGACTGCCGAGCAAAAGGCGATTAAGCTTGGACTTGATCTTCGCGGAGGGATCTACGTCACGATGGAAGTTGACGTGCTAAAGTTTCTCGAGGAGCAGGCGCTTCAGAAAGATGAGATCTTTAATCAGGTCATCGCACAAACTGCTAAGGATGAGGCGGAGTCCGAAACTCCTGTCGTCGATCTGTTCGTAAAGAACTTCAAATTGATCGCAGCACCCAAGGGAAAAGCGCTTGCGAACTACTTCTATTTTAATGGTGTCTCAGACGACAATCAGGTAATCGCGCAGCTCCGCAAGGGCGCGGATGAAGCTGTCGATCGTGCAATCGAGATCATCCGAAATCGTATCGATCAGTTCGGTCTTACCGAGCCTACGATCTCAAAGCAAGGTACGCGTCGCATTGTGATCGAACTTCCGGGTGTCGGTGATCCGCTTCAAGTCCACCAGCTTCTCGAAGGTACCGCACAGTTGGAATTCCGACTGGTCAAGAACCCGGAAATCGTGCAGCGAGTCATCGATAAGATCGACCGCCAGCTTGCGAAGGATTCTCTCGGAATGGCCGCTCTGACTGCGGATACGACAAACACTGCTGCATTGGTCACCGACACTTCGGCCAAGACGCCTGCCATCGTTGCTTCGAAGCTTGATTCCACGAAGAAGAAAGCAAAGAAATCCCTTGTTTCCGCTGACACCATTAAGAAGGATACGACTGCGGCTGCCACTGGCAAGCTTTCTTCGGTCGATTCCGCACACCGTGCCGATAGTCTCGCGTACGCTGGGCTCACCGCACCGCAGAAAGAATTAAAATTTAAGAAGGAACATCCGTTCTCCTATATCCTCGCGAAGGGTCAGCAGAAGGATCAATTCTTCATCTCGGAAGCTGATCGCAAGTTGATCAAGCAGATCCTTAATCGCAAGGATATCAAACCGATCTACTCTGACGAACTGAGTTTCATGTTCAGCAAGCCGATCAAGGGGCAGAACGGTACTAACTTTTACGAGATCTATTTCCTGAACGACAAGCCAGAGCTTACCGGTAAAGTGATCACGAATGCCCGCGCGGATATCGATCAATCGACCGGCCGGCCAGAAGTAAGCATGCAGATGGATGACGATGGTGCAAAGGACTGGAAGCGCATCACAGGAGCGAACATCCATAAGAAGGTAGCGATTGTGCTTGATAGCGTCGTCTATTCAGCGCCGGTTGTCAATCAGCAGATTCCAAATGGAAACTCGCAGATCACCGGTTCTGGGGATATGGCTGAAGCGAACCTGCTTGCGATCATCCTGAAAGCCGGTGCGCTTCCAGCACCAGTCAAGATCATTCAGGAGCAGGTCGTTGGACCGTCACTTGGCGCTGATTCGATCAGCAAGGGTACGTCGTCGATCATCTGGAGCTTCCTCGCAGTGATGATCTTCATGGCGATGTATTACGTCACCGGTGGTGCGGTTGCCGATCTCGCGGTGCTCATAAACTTGCTCATAACGCTCGCGGTGCTTGCGACCTTTGGTGCGACGCTCACACTGCCCGGTATGGCCGGACTTGTATTAACCGTGGGTATCGCCGTCGATGCTAACGTACTCATTTACGAACGAATACGTGAAGAGTTAGGCGCAGGGAAGTCGCTCAAGCTTGCGATTGAGGACGGATACCGACGAGCATTTGCACCGATCTTCGACGGTCACTTGACCGCATTCTTCTCAGGCGTGATTCTTTACTCGTTCGGTACCGGTACCGTTCAGGGATTCGCCGTGACGTTGATGGTGGGTATTGCAGCATCGCTCTTTACGGCGATCGTGATCACACGCGTCATCTTCGAGATCCTATTAGAGCGCAAACCTTCCCTGATCAATTTCGGGTAATCGTTAGCGAACGAGAAACAGTCAGTTGGTAGGCCCAGGATAAGCATTTACGATAGCAAGAGACCATGCATTTTTTTCGTAAGACGAACATTGACTTCATCGGCAAGCGCCGGACGTATTATATCGTCTCGATCGTTATCACATTAGCCGGTATCATCTTTGCGCTGATCAAAGGTGTCGAGTTTGGTATCGACTTTGCGGGTGGTACAGAGGTTCAGCTTCAATTCCATAAGAACGTAGCAATCGAGCAGGTACGTTCAGCACTGGATCAGGCTGGCTTCAGAGGCGCGGAGGTCAAGTACTATGGCAAAGACGAGACGGGCATTCTGATCCGTGTTCGAGATGGAGCTGTTGGCGAAAAGGCCGCTGAAACAACGAAGGGCGTGCTTGCCGCGATCTATAAGGGTTTCACGGACGATCATCCCGTGCTGTTACAGGAGCAGCATATTGGGCCTAAGATCGGGGCGGAGCTGCAAAAGAAGGCCTTGCTTGCGGTGTTCTTTACATGCCTTGTAATCCTGATCTACCTGGCGTTTCGATTTAGATTCGTTTATGGACTGGGAGCCGTTATCGCTATCATCCACGATGTGCTTGTAGCCTTCGCGTTTGCGGTAATTTTCAATGGTCTTGTGCCGTGGTTGAATCTTGAAATGAATTCAACGATGCTCGCGGCATTTCTTACGATCGTTGGATTCTCGGTAAATGATACGGTTATCATCTTTGACCGAATTCGAGAAGATCAGAAAAAGTACAAGGGTCGCGGACTCAAAGAGATCATGAACCGCGCCATTAACGAAACACTACCTCGCACGATCATCACATCCGGCACCGTGTTTCTCACTCTCATCGTGCTCTTTATTGGCGGCGGTGAAGTGCTTCGCGGATTTGCATTCACCATGCTTGTTGGTGTTATCACCGGTACATATTCATCGATCTTCGTCGCATCTGCAATTGCCTATGACTGGCTCGAGCGAGGCAAGAAAGACGCAAAGACATCGGATTCACGTTCAATCGCCGATAGTTCGAATGGGGGCACGCGTGCTTCAAAGTCAAAAAAGGTAGCAGCCACGGCCTGATTCAGAATTAAGACCTGATTTTTAGCAAGAAGATGAAAGCATCGTTTGAGAAACAATCCTCGGCACTGAATGTCGTACTTGATGGCGACCTAATCGGTGGCGAGGATGCTATGTTGTTCTCGAAGTCTCTTCGCGAGGCGATCGGTGTACCATCTGCTGGGCTGACCACGGTCCACGTTTATGCAGCCGGAGTTGGTTTTGTCAATAGCTCCGGCCTTGGAATGCTGCTCGCGGCACGTCAAGCTGCCAGGGATGCCGGCGCTCAACTCAGTCTCATCAATCCTCCAGCGCAACTGCTTAGCCTGCTTGAAATGACCAAGCTCTCCGAAATCCTCGGCGTGACACAGTAACGCCTCCAACGAGCTTTTCTCCCAGGAGACTGTCGCGTCCAACCAGAGATTTCCTAGCTGCTCCACTGTCCTCAAGGCTCTCCACCCACTGCACCCTTTGCATTTTTCATTACTAGCTGACTGCGATCATTGCCTCTTTGAAAGTAGCCAGTCATCGATTTGTGCCGAATTCTAGCTTTTTGTGAGAAATTAGGTATATTCGCCCTTCAACTCTGCTCTCCGTCTTCTACTAAAGTAGGGGACTGGTTTCTTGGGAGGGCCGAATGACCTGCGTGCAGGCAGGATCCGCCAGCACGTAACTTCGATGTTCTGGCCCTATGAAGTGTGTCTGTGTCTACTTGCTCACTGCAAGCTGCATAATAATTTGCTCACACTCTGTTGATGCACAGGAAATAACATCGCTACCGACGCCGGGAGTTTCCGTAGGAGGTTCGATCACGATCACCTCTGACTTTTACAATTATAAAGCCGATCCCGACACCGCCCAACCTGGAAGGCGCCCGCCCTCATTGTACAGAATCCTCTTCTCGCCAACGATAAACTTCAGCGAGAATTTCGCGATACCATTTAACATCAATCTCTCGACGCCAGAGACAAACACGACTACACCTTCGACGCCGCATCCGACGCTTGCGCAGTATTTTGAAAATCCTGCGAATGCATTTGGTTTCTCCAGCATCACGCCAAAACTTGGATGGGCCGAGTTGTTTGTAGGAAGTCACTCGCCAACCTATTCGGCTCTTTCGGTGGGTGACCAGCAGATCTTTGGCGGCGGTTTTGACTTGAAACCAGGCATCGTGCAACTCGCAGCTTCCTATGGTACATCGCAGCGCGCGATCGAGCCGGATACGGCGAAGAATATTCAAGGTGCCTATCGTCGCGACATGTACATGGCCCGCATTGCCTTTGGCAATCCTAAAGGCTCTCAGGTCGGTGTGAATCTTGTACGTGCAAAGGATGACGCTAGCTCCCTTCACAATACGATCGCTAGCATTATCCCCGCACACATTGCCGAGGGTGATACTTCTCGCTCTGTGCTCATTCCGGCCGACACGGTTCGCCTGCGCGCTGAAGAAGGCTTCGTCGCATCGACCGATTTCAAACTTCAATTCAGTGATGCGTTCAGCTTCATCGGCGAAGCCGCGCTCTCGAGTTTTACACGCGATCAATCTTCCCCCGAAAAAGTTTTCTCTGGCAATCCACTGGCATTTGCTCAAACGACTCGCACATCGACGCGTGCCGATTTTGCCGGCACTGCCGCACTCCAGTTGCAACAGACGGCGTGGGGCGTCAAGCTATCGAGCCTCTACATGGGGGCAGGCTTTGTGCCCGTTGGCTATTCGTTCGTACAGCCCGACCGCCTGGAGTTCTCGATCGCACCCAACATTCATCTGTTCGAGGACGCATTCACGCTTGATGGCTCAGTCGGCGAGAGAATAAATAATCTCTCGGGGACAAAAGCAGCCACGACGACGCAATTGATCGCTTCGGTCAACCTGAGCGCCGCGATCAGCGATGCCTTCAACCTTTCAGCCCGATATTCAAATTTTGGAGTCCGAAACGATCTTACGCTGGACACGCTGAAGGTTCAAACCGTTAGCCAGTCGTTGAGCTTCGATCCGACGCTGACGCTTCGTGGCGCGACGCTCACGCACATCATCACTGCCAGTATTGGGATCGACGACTACAAAGACTTCAACACGATCAGTGGAGTGCAGGCCTCGAACAATACACGCTCGGTCCTGGGCTCCTATTCCATTGCGCTGAATGACATCCCGCTTACCGTGACCATCATCGGCAGCTATCTCGAAAACGCACTTCCGCAACCGCTCGGAACAGTCATCATTCGAAGTGCCGGTGGCAGAACATCCTACAGCTTTCTGCAGGGTGCGATCACACCGAGCCTATCCGTCACGGCGTCCGGCAGCACGACGGGCATTTCGCCGACCGACGATCAACTGTTTGTGAAGTTCGATGTGCGGCTTCGACCCACGAAGTTTCTTGAGTTCACGGCCAGCGCAGGAAACAATCAGTATCAATATGGCAACCCGCTTTCAAGCAAAGGGAAGTCATTCAAAGAGACGCTCGTGCGGCTCGCACTCACAACACGCTTTTAGACTGCTCATTATTCTACCAACGTCATGAAGTCCATCATGCTTCGATCGTTTGCAATCCTCATTCTGATGCTGCTGGGTGTCTCAGCGGCAGATGCGCAGTTGAAGTTGACATTGAATGTGAGTTCGCATCCTGACCCGTATCTGTCGACATGGTCGCAGCGGAAAGAAGTGGCGATCGTGACGATCATCAACTCCGGCACAAAGTCTGTCGATGCAAAATTTGATTGCAAGATCAGCAAAAACGGAGTCCTGCAGGCGAGTACGAAGCCGGCAAGCATGCGGACCATTACGATTCCCGTTGGCTCGAGCCAGTGGTTCGGTGAAGATCTTGTGCCGTTCGAGGCAGTGAGTTTCGTTGGCAACGTTGACCGCACGGCAACGAAGACAGGGCAGCTTCCTGCAGGTATGTACGAATTCTGCGTAGCACTTCTTGATCCGGCAACACTCCGACAGATCACTGTACCAACTTGTAAGAACTTTACACTTACCAGTTATCAGGCTCCTCAGCTCATTGAGCCGCCACACAAGAGCATGCTTGGCCAAACCAATCGACCGATGTTTCGCTGGACTGCCGTATCTCCTATGCCACCGAGTCCGCCGAATTATCAGATTCTCGTCTTTGAAGTCTTACAAGGCCAAACGCCGATCACTGCTTACAAAGTCAATCATCCGATCCTCGATCAGGAAGGACTGCGCGTCACGCAGCTTCTGTGGCCGCCTGACGTCGAACTTCCGCAGCAAGGGGTGCAATATGTCTGGGCCGTCCGTGCCACAGACGATCAAGGCAATCCACTTGGCGAGCCGAACGGGCTCGGCGGACCGATCTGGTTCTACGCGTGCTGCACACAAGGAGAGAACCCGAGTGATCTCACTCGTGATAGCCTGAACCGCAACCCGAATGGTCAAAACAGTCAGGGCAATAACCTTGACAATGGAAACCCTGGGGGCAACAATGCTGGAAGCGGAAACGCTGGAAATGGCAACGGTACTAATCCCGGCGGTTCCACTGGGAATCAGCCGCCGGTGCTTACTGGCAATCAGCCATTCACGCAGGGTGCAACTGGGTTGAACGCAGGCGGTGAGAAGAATGGGCTTTCCGCGGTCAGCCCAAAAGACAAGGCCCGCTTCACGACAAAAGATAAGAAGCCGAATTTTTCCTGGACGTGGACAAAAGAACCTTCGGGCGTTAGCTACTACTTGCTTGAAGTTTTGCAGAACGAATCGAAGAAGCATATCAGCCTGAAGATCAAAGGAAAAGAAACGAAGTGGCCATCTGATCTCCCGTTTGAAGAGGGCACATACTTCTGGAAGGCGACTGCGTTAAGCAGTACTGGAGCAGAAATGGGAAGCACCAGTGGGCAGACCTTCTCGGTCATGAGCAATAACTATCAGATACAGTATTCGGTCGATAGCATCCTTTGTACGGACACCCTCGGAAAGTATCACTTCTCAGTCACACTCTGTAATACAGGCGTTCTGCCTATTACCTTCACCCCTTCGGATCTTACGGCACTGGATGATATCACGGGTCTCCCGGATCCTAATATTATTCTGACGGTAATGATTCCATCTTCGATGATAACGCTCGCTGCACCCAACTGCATCACGATCAGCGGCACCATAAAAAATCTCGGCACCAAGCTTACCGGGATCATTCAGATCAAAACTAAACGCGTTGGCGGAAACATCCTGGCTTCGGCAGAGACGGAAAACGATACACTTCCAACATGCATCTGCAACAAATGCGATAGCATCAAGATCGATACCAGTAAGGGGAAAGCGCACATCAATCCCAAGACCGGTCATCTTGAGATTCAACAGCCGCTCAACGTTGGACCCGATAAGCTCACGGGCTTGACGGCAGATATTATCTACGTCGGATGGAAACCGGATGATCCCAAGTGTATGCCTTGTGATAAAGATCCAAAGCAATGGGGTGTGCTATCGTCAGCGAGTTTTGATGGTGCGGGCAAGCCGACTATAACTCCGAGTGAAGCACAATGGAATCTGGACGGAACGCATAACTCGGGGAATGCGACATTCGATATTGTCTTGCCCCAACTTCTCGATTGCTGCAAGCTCCATGGTGCAGTCTGCATACGGTACAAGTTCTATTTCAAGTCCGACCCCACGGGTGAGTGCTATGAATGCGAGCGCGTCATTTGTTATTCATTCTAATCACTGCTAAGCACTACGACTATGAAAACGATTTTCGCGCTTGTCGCCATCGCCTTCAGCATTTGCTTAGCATCTGAGACTTATGCTCAAGCAACATGCTGCCCTGATTTCGATATTCAGATGACCCTCGATCCATGCGGCTCCAAAGACCACGCCACGAATGGCAGCGGCGGGCCGGGCGGTGGAATGGGCAGTCTTTGTCAGAATGGGACGTATACATTCTTCGCAACACCTGGAGCGGCCGGTTTCTTCTATTATTGGAGCGTATCAGGTGGAGTGATCGTCTCGACCGTGGCCAATCAGGTCACCGTGACATGGGGGAGTGGCCCGACGGGTACGATCTCCGTCTTTGTCACGAATGCCGATTCGTCATGCTCGAAGAGGATCACGAAGACGGTAAACCTTCGTCCTGGGCCCAAAGCGAGTTTCACGCATTCATCCTCAGATACGGTTTGCCTCAACACAGATGTAGCGTTCACCAATACTTCTATTGGGGGTGCGACAGTTACATGGAATTTCGGTGATGGATCTGGTTCAGTTGTGAACGTTAATAATCCACACCACATCTACACCACACTCGGACCTCACGTCGTCACGCTCACAGTCTCTTCGAGTCTTGACACCTCGCCACCAAGGCAACCCACTGTACCGAAGTGTGTATGCACGAGTGTGTTCTATGATACGATCTTCGTCGTGAACGGTCAGTCACTGACCATTCTCGACATGGGCTGTAAGAAGATGCTCTGCGCTGGTGATTCTGGCCATTACTGCGCGGGTGTAACCTGCACAACATACAATTGGAGCGCAGTTGGCGGTACGATCATCACGCCGAACCCGACCTCTGCCAAGTGTATCGATATTGTCTGGAATCCATCGGCTGGCTCACCACAGCCACTCGTCGCATTGTCAGTGCCTGCTGCTTGTACAGGCGCTTGCTCCAACGTTGATACGTTAATCGTCCCGGTCCTCTACAATGGCATTCCAATCGTCGGATCGACCCTCGTTTGCGTCGGTTCAAATACATTCTACAGTATCCCGACGTTGTCGGGTGCGTTCATGCATTGGTCGATCACACCAAGCGGCGGAAATATTATCACCGCCGACAGTAACAACGAATTCATCAATGTTGCATGGACGACTCCAGGAAATTATACGATTCACTGTTCGTATAATAATCCGCTTACGGGTTGCAGCGGCTCGACGTCGCTTCTTGTCAAGGTACGTCCAATCTTTGCGATTGGTGGGTCGACGCAATCTTGTGCAACGTGTGTGGCGGGATATTACACGATGGACGGATCCGTCGCGACATGGGCTGTCGATTCAAATGGTACTCCTATTCCTTCGCTGAGTAGCACAGGTTCATCGCTGACGATAACGATGCCGAATGTTACCACGACTACGATCTTTACGATCACGGCGACTGCAGGTCCGGGACATTGCAACGCTACGGCTTCGGTCACGACAACTGTGTACCCGCTGCCAATCCTCTCAGCGATCACAGGACCATCTCCAGTCTGTCCTGGCAGCACGCAAACGTATACGATCACTTCGAACACGAGTGGCATCCCGATTATTTGGTCGGTAAATACGAGCAACGGTGGAAATGGCGGGACGATCATCGCGA
>Ga0207148_1054_pt1 | contig 29146 bp, 26 predicted proteins | sample Alteio_BWMinHeat_34_FD_153558 | JGI IMG/M metagenome (GOLD analysis project Ga0207148, IMG submission 153558) | Enriched cells from forest soil in Barre Woods Harvard Forest LTER site, Petersham, Massachusetts, United States -... | ecosystem: Environmental > Terrestrial > Soil > Temperate forest >... | reverse complement strand
GACGCAAAAGCTGCGGATTGAGCAGCTTCAACGTATCCACATCGACGTCGATCGTTTCCGAAACCAGCCGCAGGTCCACAGCATGCCCCGGCTGCACGCGGTCGACTTGCAAAGGCTCATCGGGAACGAACTCAAGGCCGTAGCGCGCCGGATCTTTGGAGATCAGAGTGAGCGCAACGATAATGGGCACATAGTTGCGCGTTTCCTGCGGCAGGACGTTCGCCTTGTACAGCTGCCAGAAATCGGCGTAACCTGTGCGCTCGACAGCGTGTTGTACGGTTCCCGGCCCGGAGTTGTAAGCGGCCATCACCAGATACCAATCGCCGAACATCTCGTACAAATCCCGAAGATGGTGGGCCGCTGCCCGCGTGGCCTTCTCCGGATCCTGCCGTTCATCCAGCCACCAACTATGCTCGAGACCGTACTGTTTCCCGCGGTAGGACATGAACTGCCAAAGGCCACGCGCGCCGGCCCGGGAGAGCGCTTGCGGCTCGAATGCGCTCTCCGCCTGCGCCAGGTAGATCAAGTCGCTCGGCATGCCCTCTTCGGCCAGCACACGGCGAATCATTTCGCTGTAACGTCCCGCACGGCGCAATCCATTCTCCACGATGGTGCGGCCCTTGGCGGTTTGGAAGAAATTCAGGAAGGAAAGCACGGGATCGGTGAGCGTCAGCGGAATATCGTGTGGTACCGCCTGCAATTCGCGCTCCGCATTTGTCTTCAGCCCGGCATCGGCGGCAGCCGGAATTTCCTCCTCCGATAATGAGGTAATGGCGTTTATTTCATCCAGCGGAGAGGGTTTGTTCTGCTGCTCGACCGGTACTTCGGGCGGCCCAGTCGCTTCCGAGTTCTGCGTCGTGGTCTGTACGGTCGATAAGGATGACATGATCTGGTTGAATAATTCCGAGAGCTCAGGCTGTTTGCGGACATCGAAACCGCTGGCCAGAAGTAGATCGAGCGCCCGATCATAGTCCTGCCGGGCGGTTTCGTTCCGGTTTGACTTGGCCTCTTGTTCGCCGGCTGCGAAGGCCGCCCTCACCTGCGCGGCCAGTCGATCCACAGCATCCGGCCGCAACAGGGCTAAGAATGCTGTGCGTCCACGTGTGGCGGTCAGGGGCAAAGAGCCTATCTTGGGCGCGGCCTTTGGTTGCAGATTAGACTGAGACTTAGCCTGGGGATTGGACGGACTCTTGACTGGCGGATTGGCCTGTTGGACCGTGGCAGCTTGAATGACAGGGGGATGAGAGGTGGCAACGTTCCGAGCAGAATCCCCACATCCTGCCAGGCAAAGCACGGTGCAGGCAGCCAGGGAAAGGCCTAGCAGCGGCCGGGGATTACCCGAACGCCTGTGCGGCTCCGTGTACTTTAGCCTCGAAAGTTTTTTAATGCGACCGCTGACGAATCTGATGCTCCACCTCGGACAGGGGGACTGGCGAGCTCGTCGGAATGATTTCCAATGCTACTCTCCACAGAACATACAGGCAACCGTAAGATTCATCTCGCGTTAATATTCCGCAAACAGTCCGCAATCGGTCCTTTTTGGGCCACTGTTTTACGCTGATTTGGGCCCGTGACTGCCGCCAAGTGAGTCGCGTTCATGCTCGTCGGAACCGGATTCCCCATCGTGGAAACCGCATCTAGGTTCGTTTGTTGGTTGCATCCATTGATTGCTTCGCCACGAGGTGTTTAGGTGCCGGTTTCTGCTGATGGCTTCCATTGCGGTTTGCTGCGAAATCTGCTATCCCTACTCTCAATAGCGAGACGTGCAGGTAATCTTGCGTCCGTAGTTGTTTGTCCGGCGGGGGTGGAGTAATGAAATACGGCTCGAAGCTTCTGTTGTTCGCGCTCTTGTTATTTCCAATTTCACTTCCGGCTCAAAACGGCAATAACGCGCCAGCCTCCGCCAATGACGGTGTGACCTCTGGCCGCCGCCTTTTCCAGCAACACTGCTCTGTCTGCCACACGCAACCAACCCTCACCAACCCGATGTATGGCCCTTCTTTATACCGGGAGTTGGTAACCGGCAAAGAAGACGCTGTGCGTGATTTCATTGATAAAGGTTCGAGCAAGATGCCGGGCTTTAGGTATGGATTGAAGGCCTCTGATATCAACGCCATCATCGAGTACCTGAAAACTGTGCCAAAGCCAGCGCAACGCGGACCGCAAACCAAAGGTGAAGGCCCTGTCGATTAGCGTAGGAGAGGTTGGCGATAAGGAGCAGCAGCCATGAGCACTGAGCGAACTTCATTCCAAAAACTCACGGCCGCCCTGATTTTTGCAGCAATGGCCACTGCCTTGGTGCTCTCTGCTTCCGCACGTGCATATGGAGCCGACGAGAATACATCCTTGCTCGCGGGCACAGTGAAATCGGATTCCGGCGAAAAAATGGGCGGCGTAACGGTCTCGGCGAAAGTGGAAGGAAAAACCATTACCACAAGCGTTTTCACGGACCAGCAGGGTGATTACTATTTCCCTCCGATGCCGGCGGGAGAGTACGAAGTCTGGGCCCAAGCGGATACGTTTGCCACAGCTCGTGCAAACATCAAATTGACCTCGACGCGACATCAGGATTTTGTCTTAAAGCCGATCAAGGATTTTCAAAGGCAACTGACCGGCGACCAACTGCTCGCTTCCTTGCCCGACGGCACGCCGGACGATCGCCGTTTGAAGCGCGTATTCCGAAATAGCTGCACCAGTTGTCATCAGCCCAACTACATTCTTCAGGAACGCTTTGACGTCGCCGGTTGGACGGCAATTCTCGATCTCATGAAGCGGGTGAACGTCGCCGGCGGTTATCTCGGCGACAAAAGCGAGCCCGCCCCGATTATCGATTTCCATGAGAAGGAATTGGCTGCCTATCTCGCGCGCGTCAGCGGGCCGCAGCCAAGCGCTATGAATTTCAAGCTGCGTCCGCGTCCAACGGGAGAGGCGGCACGCGCCGTCTTTACCGAGTATGAGGTTCCCATTGCTCCAGACGAGAAGTCGGGGACTGAATACATCACCAACGATGGAAGCGATTGGTCGGTTGGTACGCCGTCAAGTTTGAGTGGCGCTCATGGCATACACGACGCGCAAGCCGATCTGAATGGCAACATATGGTTTTCGTATAACGTCTCCAACCACGACATCAGCCTCGGAAGAGTCGATGCAAAGACCGGGGCGCTGAAGACGTTCAAGGTGCCTGGCTTGCACGGTTTCGCGGCCAATGGTCATGGCATCACTCGGGATCAGCAGGGGAACCTCTGGTTCAATGTGAGCGCCGGGGTGGAAGGTGGTCCGGGCCGCCTGGCCAAGATAGATCCGGCCACGGAAAAAATCGAGTTCTTTACGCCGCCCCAAGGCATGACCGGCCCGACCACGGCGGCTGGAACCGTCGATGTAGATGGCAAAGGCAAGATTTGGGCGACCACGGGCCCCGGCGCGGTGCGTTTCGATCCCCAAAAGAAAGAATTTACAGAGTTCAAATCGCCGGTCTACGAAAACTCAGATGGCATCGGAAGTACCTACGGACTGGCTGCAGATGCCGATGGCAATGCCTGGTGGGCGCAAATGAATATGGACACCTTGTCCAAGAGCGACATCAAGTCCGGCAAAGTAACGCAAGTTAAGCTCGCTCCGGTCTCAATGGAGACGGATTTGGTTACCAATGAAGAGCGCAACGTCTATGCTCGCGCGGGATCTACGTGGGTCATTGCCGTTCCGTGGGCGGAGGGGCCCCGCCGGCTGGGCGCAGACAAAAATGGGCATCTCATCTGGGTTTGCGACTGGTGGGGAGGCAATCTCGCCAGGATCGATACCCGTAATTTGAAGGTGACGATGATTCCGCTTCCCCGACCGGACGCCCAGCAACCTTATCAGGTGCAGGTGGACTCAAACCACAATGTCTGGATCAACTTGATGAACGCCGACGAAGTAATCAAATTCGATCCCAAGACTTCCAAGTGGGTCGAATACCCCTTCCCGACGCTCGGCGCCGAAACGCGCTACGTCTCTTTGCTGGAGAAAGACGGCGCGCTGCAAGTCATTCTTCCGTATTCCAGGGCCAGGAAAGTCGCGCGCATGACCTTGCGTACTGAAAAAGAGTTGGAGTCGCTGAAAGCTCAGGTTCGCCTCGAACAGGCGCGCGCCCACTAAGAATCGATCAGGAATTTTATTTGCAAAGCGCTCGTGGGCACTTTTTCCAGGAGCTATGCAGGCGCGAGCAATTCCGGTTAGCTACTTGCTCGATTCGGAAATTTTCTGCACATTCGAAAAGTTGACATTGTCTTCGCAGATCGTCTCTTCGATCTTCCAGTCCGGCTTAAGGTCGAAGACCATGTGCGAAACCCACGGCTTGGTATAAGCCTTCGGATCTTCGATGGTGATGTCATTCACCAACGTGTCATGACTCGTGCGGTGTATGCGCTCGACGAGGTGCAACTGATCGCTGTGTGGGTGGCCCTCGTAATCGAGCCAGGTCTTATCGTTGAAACCGATGGTGTCCACTACCAGCGTATCCCCTTCCCACTTGCCGATCGACTCCCCCATCCACGTGGGATTCAAATCCGGCGTATGCGGCCTTCCATCGGTGAAGATTTCACGCACAAAGTGATCGTATTCAAAGTACATCATCACCCGGCCGGGTGACTGCAGAATCTCCAACGGAGCGCCTCGGACGAGGTAAATTTTAGGCACTCCGGGAGGGAAGCATTGGGCGACCGGATCATTCGTCTTGGCCAAAGTGACTCCATGAGGCCCGACATTAGGCTTGGCGGTTTTGAACTTCTCGAGTCCCCATGGCGTCATGGGTGGCTCCTCGTTCGTCAGGGACAGGGCGATCTCGTAAAGCGTGTACTTGCGCTTATTGTCGGGAGGGCGCCGCGAACGCCTCCAAACGCCCGAAAGGTCTGGCGTCGCGCCCGAAGTAACTTTGCTTCCCGCCGTGATCTTCGTCGCTCCGGCTGGGCCAGCTGCCGAACCACCAGTTTGGCCGCGCAGGACGCATGCAAAGCCGAGTACCGCCAGCAGCGCGATGACCGTCAACCAATTGCGCATTGCAGTTCTCCCAGAGGGAACGCTCATTGCCCTGTATAATCCTCGCCGCGCTCGAGTCCAAGCTCTTTGCCGCTGGCCAACACCACCTTGGTCAGACGCATTGACGGAGACCCGTTTTTGGCGGGATTACCCGTAACCGTAACTTCGTCACCCGGTTTCATTATGCTCTTGGTCCAGCCGCTCCTCGACAGAGTGGCTATGCCCACCGCTTCGAGAATCCAGTTTTGCACCTTGCCCGTGGAGTCCTTCACATCAAGGAAGATTTGAGCATGAGGATTCTGGAAGCGGAATTCGGTTACGGTTCCCTTCAGGGTCGTCACCTTGTTCGACTCATAGCCCGCCGCACCATGGTGTGCGAACGCCAGACCGGAAACTAGCAAAACAACGGCAGCCAAAGCGAAGCGTGTCGCGACTTTGACATTCATGGAAGAGAACCTCCAATTGGACGCGACTATTTCATTGGCGCGCTCGTTTTGTCAATGCCCATTGAGGGTTTGGGAGTTGACCAGGTTAGGAGCCCGGCGTATGGTCTCTCCGCAGACTCAGGACCGAAATCGGTTGCGTCTGTTCAAGCCGTATTGTTCATGCGATTGGAGGTACGGAAGCGTGAAATTTTTGGTTTCGTCACTTGTGTTCGCCGCGCTTTTGCTCGGCAGTGCATATTTAGCGCGCGCCCAGACGCAGATTACTCTCCTGGTACCGGGGCCCATGGGTAGGGAAACGATGGATGAGTTGATAGCGGGCTTCGAGAGCAAAACCGGCGACAAGGTCAAGGTGACGTACGGGCAGGGCAGCCGGGATACCCCACCTTATGGAACCAGGCAGTTGGTGGCGCGCGGCCAGGCTCTGGATGTCTCCATCATATTTGCGCCGTATCCGCCGGCGGTCGCGTCGGGCAATGTTGAGCCTAAAAGCGCCACTCCGTTAGCGAGAATTGTGCTGGGACTGACCGTGCAAAAAGGCGCGTCCAAACCGGACATCTCCACAACCGCCGCAGTGAAACGGACGCTGCTCGCGGCCAAATCCATTGTCATCGTGGATCCATCTACAGGTACGCTCGGAGGCCAGGCCATGGACTCGCTTAAAAAGCTCGGCCTGGTTGAACAGGTGAAACCGAAGCTGAAGACGGTGGAAGGCAGCCAGGAGGCAGAGGCTATGGTTGCCAAAGGGGAGGCCGAGCTTTTTATAGGCCCCGAAGTGAGCGATAGGTTACGTGAGGGAGTTGATCTCGTAGGGGCGCTACCGCGGGGAGCTTCGACTCCAATCGATGTCGTCGGGTACGTTTCCACGAAGGCGAAGGATCCCAAGGCCGCGAAAGCTCTTTTGCAGTATCTCGCAAGCACCGTGGCCGAAGCGGCCTACAAAGCCGCCAGACTGGAACCCGCTCACTAGCGGCTGCCCAGAAACGAAGGTCAGTCCCTAACGGTTCGTACTGTTTGCAGACGTTTCCGATTTCTATTCACTTTGTTTCACTCTGCTTCTTAACGCCAGTCGCGGTGTCCTCATCAGCGGGATTGCCGACAAGCTTCATATACTCGATGGCCTCGGACGGAATACACATGTACTCGTTGGAAAAGGGAACCGCAACTTTCGGGTCGTCCTGTCCGGCAATCCACCTGTAATCGGCCTTCGCGATGACAAAAGGTGCGGTGTAATAAACCGGATCATCGATCGTTTCGGTCATGCTCACGTGATTGTGGTCTACTCGGGTGTAACGTTCGATCACGTGGGCATCGATGCTATGCGGATAACCGCGGCGGTCGACCCAGGTTTTGTCGTCCATGCCGACGGTATCCACAACCAGGGTGTTCTCCCCTTCCCAGTGACCGACCGAATATCCGAAGTACATCGTCGAAGGTCCGCCCTTGTGGCCCACGTTTTTGGGTAGCTGCCGACCGTCCATCCATACTTCGCGCCAGACCTTAGCGTAATTCTCCAGAATCACAATCCGGTCAGGCATGGTGGCAAAGCCGATCTCCCTTATTTCGTTATTGACGATGCGGGGCATACCGAACGGATCGCAGGTCTTCCAAGGATCATTGGAGGTTGCGCTAAATGGGTCGGGAATATTGAGCTTCAGCTTCGCCTGGCCCTCAGCCGTCATCGGAGGAATACGGTTATTCAGCACCGGTTCGCCGGGTCCTAGCCAAGTTCCATTGAGGTCGTGAACTGGCGCCGGCCCGCCGGTTTCTTCATTTGCTTTCCGCGGCTGGTTTTGATTTTGCGGCTCCTGAGCCCCAAGCACGGATGAAAACGCCAATAATGCGAGCAGACCAAGCACCGAGTACTTCAGGGGATATCGCATTTCAACACTCCGGTTGCGGAGATTTATTCCTTATTAGTGGTTTTTCGTCCGCCGGGACGGCAGGCCGACGACTCATCTCCGCCTGGGCCGAAGTCCTTATCGCACTGGGACGGCCGATCGCCCTCGAGATACCCTGAGCCTAATGTGGTGCCGTCAGCAAGCACCACCTTGCTTGCACGCCCGAGCGGCTGGCCGTTCTTGGCTTGATACAGGTAAACGGTAATTACGTCGCCAGGCTGCACTGCGTTCTTAGTCCAGCCGGTGGTGCTAACAGCGGAGGCGGCTCCACCCTCGGCAACCCAATGTACGACGTTGCCCTTGTCATCCTTTACGTCGAAGAGGACCAAGGTGTGCGGATTGCCCCAATTGACTTTCGTCACCGTGGCGTTCTTCAATACTACTTCCTTGCTGTTTTCGTATGCCGCGCTGCCGTGGTGCGCGGAGAGCGGACTGGATACGGCCAGAAGACAGCCGGCAATCGCAAAAAACGCTACGAGCTTAGTTTTCACATGAACCTCCCGTCACACGATCCCTGCTAACGCCTATACCATAATCCGCCTCGATCAGGCAACCTGCCGCCGTCCCGAGTGTCAAAGCTCTTTTAAAATGTCCCCTTCCTTACCTCGTTTAAAATGTCCCCTTTTTTGAATCGTGTGATGGGACCGCCGTCGTCGGCCTTGTGGGAACGGTGGAAAGCGCTTTGTGCTTTCCAAGCCGCTGTGGGAATCCGCGTTGTAAGCGGATTTCCATCAGAGGCGTCCGTTTCCACAAGGCTCTCTTTTCTTTCTTTTTTTGGTCCTTTTTTTCTTTCTTTGCGCCGAACTCCAGTTTTCCACAAAAAATTCGCGCCAGGAGACTCTAGCAGCGACGCCAGTTGCTTCGGTCGACCTACAGCATCTCCTGTTTTGCAGCGGTGGCGAGTGCCCCTTGGGACGCTCGCTTCTCCATCAATCGGCGGGTTGCCTCTCGCCACGGGTGATTCGCGGGCGGCACCCACTTCCGTTTCGCGCACGACTCGGTGGCCCGCTTCACCACCGGACTCGCTTCGGGCACCGCTGGCCGCAAGGGCGCCGAGATTTCCTGCCAGCGCAGCGCGCGACCTCGGTACTCGATGGTGATGCTCCCATGCCGCCTTTCGCACACCAACACTTTGCCCTGGGCGGGCGCGTAGTAACGACCTTGCCCTTCGAGTTGGAACCAGCGGTTGTCATAGCGCACCACCCAGTCGTCGCTGATGGTGCGCGCGCTCTCCAACCGGAAAATCTTGTCCAGTTCCCTGGCGCACGGCGCACGACGGTGAAAGTCCTCTGGCTTCGCCGCCGCTCGCGTGAATCTCCGGTTGTGTTCCGGCAGATAGTCTCGGGCCAGATACACATTGGCGTGTTCCTGACTGCAGATTTGCTGGCGTCGCTGTTTTTTCACCAACCGGTCTTGATGAACCCCGTGCATTCGCTCCACCCGCCCCTTCGCTTGCGGCGAACTGGCGGCGATCACCTCGATTCCCAGTTTCCCGCACATGCGCCCAAACTGCGTGACCGGCTCCTCTCCGCGTAACCGCTCCTTCGGCGTGGCGGGCCGCTTATAGAGGTTCTTCCAGTCCACGTAGAGCGCCAGCGGCACTCCGTAGTGCCCCATCCACGCACGCAACGCATCGGCTACCGCCCAGATCGTCTCTTGCTCGCCCAATTGCGCCCACGTCTTGCTGGTGGCGTCATCCACCAGGTCGATCAAACAGCCCTCCGGACCACGCTCCTCCAGCCAAGGGTGAAAACTGCCATCCAACTGCACTAGCTCTCCGAAGTGTTCCTTGCGCTCGCGTCGGCGACGGTGTCGCCGCCTCTTCCGTTCTCGGCTCCACAACCCTTCCGCCAGCATCCAACGCCGCAGCGTCTCGGCATCGATCTGCAAACCATCCTCGGATGCCAGGTGCTCCGCCGCCAGCGTCGGCCCGAAGCGCTCGCCCACCGCGCCGCCGTACTTCTCCCGCACCAGCCGCAGCACCTTGCGCCGGAACTTCAGCTCATATGCGTGGTGCGATCGTCGTCCGGCACTGCGGTGCTTCAGACCTGCGGCGCCTTCTTCCCGATAGCGCTTCCACAGCCGCTTGGCTTGTCGGTAGCACACCCGCATCAGCCGAGTCGCATCCACCAAGCGCAGCTGCTTGCTGCGCACCCGTGCGAGCGCCTCCACCCTTCCCAACTCTCCCTTGCTCATCTCTGTCCGCCCCAATCCGACCTCCTTTTGGAGGTCCTATTAAGGGGACATTTTTATCGAGGACAAAAGGGGACATTATCATCGAGGCTCAACACCTGCCGCCGTCCCGAGAAGTCTGCCAAATTATCGCCTGAGAGGCTGAATATTTGAGTGTGGGGCGCTACAAAGGGCAGACGACCCCGAGCTAACAATCATCTTTGAAAACTATCGCACGACTAAGCAGTTGGGACGAATTGTGTTAGAGTCGGCGGCAAATCGGTCGAAGGAGGGAGTTTATGAAGTCTCCCGCATTCAATTTCTCTTCGGCAGCGTGCAGCAAAGGCGCGCGGCATCTTTGGATTGTGATTTTCATTGCAGCGCTTGTCGCCTTGCCACACGCGCTATTGGCGCATGATATTCCCAACGACGTTACGGTGCAGGCGTTCGTGAAGCCCGAAGGCCAAAAACTCCACCTGCTGTTGCGCGTTCCGCTCAACGCCATGCGAGATACGGAATTTCCCGAGCGCGGTACCGGATATCTGGATTTAGCGCGGGTCGACGCGTCCTTGCGCGAGGCGGCAATGGTTTGGATCGCAGATGCGGTCGAAATCTATGAGAACGAGGCCCGCCTGCCCAATCCGCAAATCCTTGACGTTCGCGCCTCGTTCCCCTCCGACAAATCCTTCGCATCTTACGACGCGGCGTATACCCACGTTACCGGGCCAAGCTTGTCGAATGACGTGCAGGTCTATTGGAATCAGGTCATGCTCGACGTCTTGTTCGAGTATCCAATTCACTCGGACCTTTCCCGATTCTCGATTCATCCTGGGCTCGCGCGGCTCGGTCTACAGGTGATCACCGCGCTTCGCTTTCTTCCGCCCGATGGCGCCGTCCGCGCTTTCGAATTTGTCGGCGATCCAGGCTTGGTTCGCCTCGACCCGCAGTGGTATCAGGCTGCCCTGAATTTTGTGAAGCTTGGTTTCTTTCACATTTTGGATGGCACCGATCACCTGCTCTTCCTTTTCTGTCTGGTGATTCCCTTCCGCAGCTTGCGCAAATTGATCCCGGTAGTCACGTCCTTCACCGTTGCGCACTCGATCACGCTGATTGCCAGCGCTTACAACCTGGCGCCGGACTTTTTGTGGTTCCCGCCTTTGATCGAAACTCTGATCGCCATGTCCATTGTTTACATGGCACTCGAAAATATTGTGGGTGGCATTGGAGTGCAGCGCCGCTGGATGATCACGTTCGGATTCGGACTGGTCCACGGCTTCGGTTTCTCCTTCGCGCTTCGGCAGACGCTGCAATTCGCCGGATCGCATCTGCTGACCTCTTTGCTTTCGTTCAATATCGGCGTAGAACTCGGGCAATTGCTCGTGCTCGTGCTGCTGATTCCTTTACTGCACGTGTTCTTCCGGTATGCCGTAGCTGAGCGAATGGGCACGATCATTCTTTCGGCGCTCGTGGCCCACACAGGGTGGCACTGGATGCTTGACCGCGGCGCGCGATTGGCGCAGTTCCGCTTCGTCTGGCCGGCGCTCACTGCCGCCATGCTGGCCAGTGCGATGCACTGGCTGATGGCGATGCTTATTGTCGCGGCCTTGATGTGGTATGTGGCGAAGCGTTGGCCACTGAAATTCCCGCTCGGCCAGGCGTCTTCACGCGATCCACTGAAGATCAGCACGGCTCAAGTCCACTCCGTACCGCAGGGTTTAGAAACTGAAACGGGAGGAGAAATATGAAACGCAATCTGTATATCGGGCTCGTTTTTTCCACGCTTCTCATCGCGCTCGGAGTCGCTTCCACGATGCTCGAAAAACGCGCCGCTGTAGAAGCCGCGGGAGTACAAGCGCCGCATTTTGAAGTCGATCCCATGTGGCCGAAGCCTCTTCCGAATCATTGGCTTCTCGGCATGACCATCGGTGTTTCAGTCGACGCTCAGGATCACATCTGGATCATTCACCGCGGCGGCTCACTCGAGAGAATGGAAAATTATCTCGCCGCAAATCCGCCCGCGTCGGAGTGTTGCATGGCGGCGCCGCCTGTTCTTGAGTTCGACGAAGAGGGCAATCTCATCGGGCATTGGGGCGGACCGGGCCAGGGTTACGATTGGCCGGTCTCGAATCACGGAATTACCGTCGATTACAAAGGCAACGTCTGGATCGGCGGCAACGGTCGCGGGGCCGCCGTCGCGCCGCCAACGCAGGCCGCCGCCCTAAATGAGTCGCAGCCCGGCGGCGGGCCATTCAATGACAACATGGTCTTGAAGTTCACGCAGGACGGAAAATTCCTGATGCAAATCGGCCATCCGGGCCAGAGCAAAGGGAGCAACGACCTCGAGAACCTCAAAGGGCCCGCAAAGATGTTTGTCGACAAGGATGCAAATGAACTTTACGTCGCGGATGGCTATGGCAACCACCGCATCATCGTTTTCGATGCGGACAGCGGAAAATACAAGCGCCATTGGGGAGCCTATGGTCACAAACCTGACGACATCAGTCTTGGCCCGTACAATCCCGATGCGCCGCCGGCGCCGCAGTTCCGTAATCCAGTGCACTGTACTGAACTCGCGAACGACGGCCTCTTATATGTCTGCGATCGCGTAAACGACCGGATTCAAGTTTTCAAGAAAGACGGCACATTCGTCAAAGAAACGATCATCGCCAAGCGCACGCTAGGCGACGGCTCCGTATGGGATATTGCTTTTTCCAAAGATCCGCAGCAGAAATACATCTTTCTCGCCGATGGTTCGAACGAGAAGGTCTACATTATCCTGCGCGATACCTTGGAAATCCTGACCAGCTTTGGCGACGGCGGACGTCAACCAGGGGAATTTTACGCCGTGCATAGCATCGCCACAGATTCTAAGGGGAACATCTTCACGACGGAAACTTACCGTGGGCAGCGCGTGCAGAAATTCGCCTACAAAGGTATGGCGCCGGTCACAAAGAAAGATCAAGGCGTAGTCTGGCCGAAAAAAGCTTCGTGACCGGTTTTACCGACAACGCGTAATTTTAGTGTAGAGTTTGCGTAGTCGTTGCATGCTTACTCCGCAAACGATTCTGAACGAAAAGGCTTTCGCCCAAGGCGTGCAATTCCTGGCAAGCCAGGACGAGCACCTGGCAGCCGTGGTGAAAACTTACGGCCAACCGCCGTTATGGGTGCGCGAACCAGGGTTCCCCACGCTCGTGTACATCATACTCGAGCAGCAAGTTTCTCTGGCCTCCGCGCGAGCCACGTTCGGGCGACTGAAAGCAGCTGCAAATCCGCTTACTCCCAGGCGCTTCCTGAAACTCACCGACCTTGAATAGCTTCGCATCGGCTTCAGCCGCCAAAAAAACTCTCTACACGCGTCTCCTCGCCCAGTCTCTTGCTTACCGCTATTTCGATTTGCGTGACCTTCACGACCTTCACGACGATTCGGCGCGCAAAATGCTCATTGCCTTCAAGGGCATTGGCCGGTGGACGGCCGACATTTATCTCTTAAGCGCCCTCCGTCGCCCGGACATCTGGCCGACCGGAGATCTGGCTCTGGCCACCGCTGTGCAAGAGGTAAAGCGCCTTCGGCAGCGTCCTTCGCCGGAAAGACTAGAAGTGCTCAGCGCGCCCTGGAAACCCTGGCGTGCCGTTGCCGCCCGGCTTTTCTGGCACGCATACCTTTCCAAGCGCGGCCAGAAGTCCGCCAGCGTCTCTTTGTAGTTTGTACTTTCGTCTAGGGGATTTGACTTGTCAGAAGATCCACTCGCGAGGATCTCCCAGAAATTCAAAACCGCACATCTGTTCTGGTGTGTTAGGAAATTTGACCCAGGCGAGCCGCGCCTCTCCCGTAAACCGGTGCGCCACCGTTATCCACAAAAAGACTTCCACCACTGCATTGCGGCTCAGCGGAACGTTGAGGCCGCAAGAAAAACCGCGGCCACTGACGTTCTCAGTAAACGTGAGAATCTCAAAGGGAGTCTCCTTTGTATCCCTTCCGCGCAGCTTTAAACCTACTCTCAGCCTGATTCGGGCTTCTCGCCGGCGATTTTCGCGATCCCTACTTAGAACGGCGGCCAGACGTTCTTGCAACAGATTGAAATCGACTGGCTTTTCAAAATAACCGCGCGCGCCGAGTGCATCGCAGAAATCCTTGTAGATTGCTTTCGGGGCACCCGAGACCACAAAAACAGGAATCAGTTGGGTGAAACTCAAGCCCGCGAGGGTCTGACAAACTTCAAAGCCGGTGTGCGCGGGCATCATAAGGTCAACGAGAACCGCATCAGGTTTGCGTTGGAGCGCCAGGAGCAGTCCCTCTTCCGGAGAGGCCGTATCAATAATTTCGTAGCTATCTTTGAGGCGAAAACGAAGCATCCTGCGAACCGCTTCGTCGTCATCGATGATCAGGACTCGTTTCATTCCGGCTCCCTCACGCGAACGACGCCCATCATTCTCCGGCATCTCGAGCGGTGACGGTCCCTCACATCATTGATTCTGTGTTTAGTTGAACATCGGTTTGGGAGGACCTTTAAACTCTTCCCGGTGAGGGGCGGCCTCGCTTGCGGTCGGAATGAAATTCCGCTGAGCTGGATCAGGGATCGGGTGTGGTGGCCTGGGGATCGGCTTCGACAACTACATCAACTTCCGCGTGCTCTTTCAACTTCACTTTCTTGCCGTTCTCATCTTCCAACGTATTGTCGATGCGAATCTCTTTGTAGAGGTGATCGGCGTCCCTGACTTCGATCTCCGCCTTTTCGGGCAGGCTGGGGTGAATTGGTTTAATAATTTTCCGAACCCAGCCTGGTTTAACGGTCTTTGGCTTTTTCATGCTATTCCCCCTGGGACTGAGCCGTGAACTATAACGGAAAGGACCAGCTTTGCCTGTACGGTTTATCTCGTAAGGGAAAACTGTATGCACAACCGCCAAACGGACAAGGAGCATAGCTTTGCTAGTGGCAGTTTGAGGCGCTTACGCAAGCGCGCCGGGATTTTTCTTGTAGCGATTGACGATGGCATCCGCACTCGAATACGCGAGCGCCTGGATGGTGAGCGTAGGATTGAAGCCGCTCATGGTCGGGAAAGTCGAGCTCCCGATGATGAAGAGATTGGGGATGTCCCAACTCTGGCCGTAACGGTTCACGACCGACGTCTTCGGATCGCCGCCCATGCGCGTGCCGCCTTCGTGGTGAGCGCCGGGCGCTCCGGATCCCGTCGGCGAACGCCAGACGTGCTGCGCCCCCGATGCGCGACCAAGCTCCTCCAGCTTGTTCAGCAGAAAATTAACTCGCGCGACTTCGTTGGGCCGGCGCCAGTCGTATGTAAGCCGCGGCGCAGGCATGCCATATTGATCGCGCACGTGCGGGTCGAGATCGATCATCTGATTCGCGTATGGCAGGTTTTCTGTCTGCGCGATAAACGCAGCGTAGCGCGCGAAATATTTGGCGAGAAAATCGCGATAAGCCGCACCCCATCGCGGCACTCCCGGCGGGGGATTCATGCTGGTTGCCGCGCCGATGGGACCGGCTTCGAGGTCCGCCGGAGTCACGGAAATCTGCGCGCCGCGCATGAATTCCAAGCCGCTGTGGTCAAAATTGTCGGCGTTGAAATCGTCCAGGCTGTGCTTCTGGGCGCTCGGTCCCATATAGATATTCACGTAGCGGTCGTCGAACGCAACGAAAACACGCGCGCCGATGTGGGCCATCAGGTGTTTGCCCAGCTGGCCGCTGGAGTTGGCCAGGCCGTCCGGGAATTTGGCCGTCTTGGAAACTAAAAGCAGACGCGTATTGTCGTAGATGAAAGTCGCGAGGATGACCAGGTCGGCTTCGATCGTGTTGTCGGAGCCGTCCGCGCCGTAATAAGAGACGCCCGTAGCGCGGCCAGCATTATCTGTATTCACCCGATAACACATCGTTCCGGTCAACAGCTTGAAGTTACCGGTGGCGTCGGCTTCTGGAAGCTTGGTCACGAGAATGCTGGATTTCGCTGCCATGTGACAGCCGAACGACTGGCAGAACCCGCAGTAGGTGCAGCCAGGACGGTTCTGGTAAGGCTGCGAGAGAATCGCGCGCGGTGACGAAAACGGGTGATAGCCGAGCTTCTGTGCTGCGGCGGCGAAGATAACGCCGGATTGGTCGGCCAGCAACGCGGGAAGAGGATATTCACGGCGCCGTGGCGCTTCGTAGGGATTGCCGGTATCCATTTTGCGTCCCTGCAGATTGCCGGCCTTGCCAGAGACGCCGAGCTCGTATTCGGCACGATCGTAGAAGGGCTCAAGGTCGGCGTAAGACAACGGCCAGTCAACGAGCGAAGAGTCCCCCGGAATCGCTGACGCTCCGTAACGCTCGATCGTATGGGAGCGCGCGCGAAAGTCGTCTTCGTGAAAGCGCCAGGAAAGCGCGCCGTAGTGCACCGTGCCGCCTCCGGCTTGATTGCCGTAATTCAGAATCGGCATCGGCTTGGCATTGGTTTTTGTGTTGGGCCGCCAAGTGACGGGCTGCCGTTTAGAATTGGGGCGCAGCTCCTGGCGCTGGAAATAGCGCAATTCGTCGAGCGAGCTGAAATCCTGGGTTGTAAGGCGCGGACCTCGTTCGAGCCCGATAACTTTCATCCCAGCTTTGCCGAGTTCGGCGGCGAGTATTCCGCCCACTGCTCCTACGCCCACGATGACGACATCTGTTTTTTCGGTGGCCATGGCTTACTCCGTTCGTCCGGAAGATTTGGCCTGAGCTTGCAACCCTGCCTGCGCTTGTATCCCGGTCATGGGCGCGCGTGTGAAGATTTGTTTGTTTTGCAAATCCACAGGCGTGAAATTGCCTTGAGCGCCGGGGAAGCCTACCAGGCGCCAACCCGAAAAGTCGCGGTTTCCACCATAAATGGGGTCCGCAAACATGCCTTCCATAGTGTGCGTCCGAACGACGTTGAAGAACTCCGGCGCCGTTGGCCAGCTAAAGCCGGATGCTTTACCCTGCTCGAGCGCCGTAATGACTTCGTCTTGCTGGGTGGCTTCTAGTTGGACGAACGGCTTTTTGTACGTAGTGCGGCTGTACGCATCGAGCTGAGCAAGCCCGCGCCTGTAAAAATCCTGCAGATCGGCGTACGCACCGGCCAGGGCCAGGTCAATGTAGTTGAGCACTCCCGCGTCGCGCGCTCCAGGCTTGCCGGGCGCGCCGGGCATGAGGCGTTCGGTGAAGGCGGCAATCATCGTGGCCTGATCGTAATTGAAGAACGCGCCATGCTGAACCGAGGTGGGATGCGGCTGTCCGGGGGCGGCTACCTCGTTTTTATGCTCGTCGAGCGTCTGGGTGTAGACGTCCGGCACGAGGCCCGAGCCCGCTACGGCTCCGGCGCCTACGGCGGCACGCACCAGAAATGAACGCCGAGTGGAATCGTGTTTGCTCATCCTTAGTCTCCAGGCTGCTGTGGGATGTTGTTTTGAGGCAAAACATACGCCCGTGATTCTCTTGAGTCAATCCGAAAGGCCGAACGCTTAAGGCAGGGCGCGTTTGACCTTATGCGGTGCGGGTGTTATAAAAATCATCATTCCCGGTGGGGCCGTGGCGCAGTTGGAAGCGCGCCTCGATGGCATCGAGGAGGTCGAGGGTTCGAATCCCTTCGGCTCCACCAAATTCTTCTTACCTATGTCTCAGGCCGCTCATCGGGAACCCTCCTATTGAACCAACGCACAACCTTTCTCGCATGTGGCATTGCCACAGGGCTGCGGGCGATTACAATAGGCGGCTCATGCCACGGATTACATTTCTGGGTGCCGCTGGGACGGTCACAGGCTCCAAGTACTTGGTCGAAGCTAATGGCAAACGTTTGCTCCTTGATTGCGGTTTGTTTCAAGGCACTGACGAGCTAACCCAGCGCAATTGGCAGCGGTGTCCTCAAGATCCTGCCACGATCGACTTCATCGTGCTCACGCACGCGCACTTGGATCACACGGGCTATCTGCCAAGGCTGGTGAGTGACGGTTTTCGCGGGCCGATCTTCGCCAATGCAGCGACGCAGGAACTTTGCTCGCTGCTGCTTCCAGATTCGGCGCACCTGATGGAAGAAGATGCTGAACACGCCACAACTCACAGTTACAGTTCGCATAAGCCCGCTCTGCCGCTATACACGCAAGAACAAGCCCTGGCGACACTCAAGCGATTTGCATCTATGCCGAGGCTCGGAGAATGCCGGATCAGCCCGGAGTTTCTTATCCGCTCTCATGATGCCGGCCACATTCTAGGCTCGTCGAGTCTTGAATTGGTAATCACGGAAAGCGGCAAGAATACGACGATACTTTTTTCGGGAGACGTAGGCCGGTACGACCAGCCGCTATTAAAAGATCCAGAGACGCCGCCTCGGGCCGATTTCGTGCTTTGCGAATCGACTTATGGCGACCGCGATCATCCTACGACGCCACCACCTGATGAGGCTTTGGCGGAAGTGATCAACCGTGTTGCCCACCGCGGCGGCGTGATTGTCGTACCGGCATTCGCTGTGGATCGGACGCAACTGCTGATCTATGACATCCGGCAGCTGGAACGATCGAAGCGCATTCCTGTGCTGCCGATCTATATGGACAGCCCTATGGCCATCGATGTGACCGACATTTATCGGCGGCATCCTGAGGACTTGAAGATTGGAACGCAAGAGCTGCAAGCCGATTCGTTTGCAATACCGGCAGTGCATGTTATGCGCAGCCCGGAGCAATCCAAGCAGATCAATAGCGTGAACACGCCAGCGATCATTATTTCGGCGAGCGGCATGGCGACTGGCGGACGCGTCCTGCATCACCTGGAACAGCGCCTGCCCGATTCGCGCAATTGCGTACTGCTGGCCGGCTTTCAGGCTCAGGGAACCCGTGGCCGCGCGCTCGAGGAAGGAGCGAAATCGATCCAAATTCACGGGCAAAGTGTGCCCGTACGGGCCGAAGTCGTAAACCTGCGGCAATTTTCGGCGCACGCGGGACGCAGCGAACTGATGCGCTGGCTTAAAGGAATTCCGGCGCCGCCACGCCAGCTTTTTCTGGTGCACGGGGAACCCGTCGCAGCCCAGGCACTGCAGTCGGCCGTGCAGTCCGAATTGCACTGGCCTGTGACCCTACCGAATTATCTCCAGAGTTTCGATCTTAACTCGTAGGCCGTAATCTCTCTGACGAAAGCCACGCGACGCGCCTGACCTCTGCCTCACCGCGCTTCTCAGCGAGAAGCCGGTTTATCTTGCAGCGGAAACGCTGGCGGCACTGACCTGCTGAGGCATGGCGGGAACTTCCTCCAAGTGAAGACCAACTCGGAACATAGGCAAAGGCGCAACGCGCCCCCACCGGTTCAGGTCCCAGCGAGCGCGGATGAATTTCACTTCCGGGACTAAAACCAGTTCGAGGACGGCGCGCGTTTCGCCGCGGTAGAAGCACTGCGGCAACTTGAGGATGGGATGCGCCCCCCAATTCTCGCCATCCGCCGAGCCCCAGATCGAAACGTCGATGGACTCTTGCTCGATCTGATCGCTGATGATCATGATGCAAAAAAATGTGCGCGTGGAGCTAGCGCTGACGTCAAAGTTCTCTCCTGCACCGTTCTCTTCGACTCTGGTGCCGAAGGGAATCAGATCGAACTCCATGGCCATATAGGGTCTTCTCCTCTTGAGAAGTGTCGGATTCTAGCACATCCATTACGCCACCTCGGTTAGGAGGCGCGTAGACGCGCAAGACGCTCTGCGGCCGCAGAGAGCGTCTCTTCTTTTTTGCAAAACGTGAAGCGCACCTGGCGCGCGCCATCGGCGGCATCATTATAAAAGCTCGAGCCAGGAACCACGGCAATTCCGATTTTTTGCACCAAATCGCGCGCGAACGATACATCATCGGCCGCACCGAACCGCGTGATGTCCGTCATGATGTAGTAGGCGCCGCGCGGACGAAAGCATTCGAACCCCGCGTCTTCCAGGATTTTCAGCATTCGATCGCGCTTGGCGCGATAGCTTTCGGCGAGGCGTTGGTAATAAGATTCCGGCAGTTTGAGTGCGAATGCGCCGGCTGCTTGTAGCGGCGCCGCAGCGCCGACAGTTAGAAAATCGTGCACCTTACGGATGGCTTCCGTTGGGCCGGGAGGAGCGATGGCCCATCCCACTCTCCAACCCGTTACGCCATAGGTTTTCGACATTCCGTTGATAGTTATGGAACGCTCGCGCATGCCTTCGAGGGACGCCATAGAGATATGGCGGGTGCCGTCATAGATGATGTGCTCGTAAATCTCGTCGGTGATCGCAAAGGCGTTCCAGCGTATGCAAAGGTCGCGAATAAATTCCAATTCCTCGCGAGTGAAAACCTTACCCGTCGGATTGTTCGGAGTATTCACAATGATGGCCTTGGTCCGAGGGCCAAAGGCGCGCGTAAGTTCCTGACGATCGAATTCCCAGTTCGGCGGGTGTAGGCGCACAAAGCGGGGCTTTGCACCGGAAAGAATAGCGTCCGGGCCGTAGTTTTCGTAGAAAGGTTCGAACACGACCACTTCGTCGCCCGGATTGATAATGGCCATCAAGGACGAAATCATCGCCTCGGTGGAGCCGCAGCAGACGGTGATCTCCCGCTCCGGATCGACGGTAACGCCCTGCGTACGAGCAAACTTCTCGACAATCGCATCGCGCAGGGGTTTCGCTCCCCAGGTAATCGCGTACTGATTGTCATCCGCGGCGATGGCAGCGCGCGCCGCCTCCTTGACTTCCGGCGGAGCGGGAAAATCGGGAAATCCTTGCGCCAGATTGACGGCGTCGTATTGCAATGCCAGGCGAGTCATTTCGCGAATCACGGACTCGGTAAAGTATTCGGCCTTTTCGGAAAGCATCAATCTCGCTGTTTTAGCGATCTTGTCGGGAGTTGGCTTTGCTTCAGCGGGACTTGTCATGTTGATTTTAGAGAGCGCGAAGAAGTTTACGGGTGAACACCATCCGGCAGAGCGGACGCCGGAGCTGTATCGGAGTCCGTGGGCGAAGAAGCCTTGGCAAGGGTCGCAGGTCCGCGCTTATAGATTTGCCGGTAAAGCTCGGCATTGCGCGCCACGATCTGAACGTATTCACGAGTCTGGGTGATGGGTATGGATTCAACAAATTCCGCCGTCTCCTGGTAATTTTGGCCGGCGCTCCACTCCCCAACATGATTCTCGCCGGCGTTGTATGCAGCCAGCGCTGCTTCCGGGGTGCCGAAGGCCATCAGCAGATCGGACAAGTAGAGCGTGCCGAGCTTGACATTGTACTCTGGATCGAAGAGGCGCCCTCGCGCATATCTGAATTTCAGGCTGCGTGCCAGTTTCGTCGCGGTAGGCGGCCAGAGCTGCATCAGTCCGACTGCATTGGCATAAGAGACGGCGTCGGTCGCAAAGGCCGATTCCTGCCGGATCAGGCCGGCAACCAGCATGGGATCGAGGTGATGGTGCTGCGATTCACGTTCGATCAAATCACGGAAGGGCAATGGATAGGCAGTTCGAAGAGCTTCGTCGGGAATTTGATCGAGGCGCCGCGCTTCGAATTGCGTGACAACCTGGCGCGTCGTAACGATTCCAGCGCCGTAATGTCCTGCTTGTTCAGCGGCTTTAGCGATTGCCAGCAGCAGGGCTGAGGCATGCGTATCCGCATAAGCCGAACGCAATTCCAATTCGGCGGAGCTGTCGAAGGCAATGCTTTGCAGCGCCTGCGCGCGGGCCCACCGCTGTGTCGCGGCCGCCGGCAGAGGACCATCGAGCGGAGGCAGAGGCGCCGCCGGCGGAATGACAGAGAGGACTTCAGCAGGATTTGTAGGCTGCGTGCCGATTTCATGCAGGCGCTGCGCGGCCTTCTCGCCAAAATATGTTTGCGGGAAGCGCTCCACGGCAGCTAAATAAAAACTGCGGGCATGCGGGACATTGCCGGAATGCTCGTAGCTCCGGCCCAACCAGTAAAGCGCATTCACGACCTGCGGTGTCGTCGGATACTTCGTCAGATACTTTTCGAAAAGGCTGGCCGCCTCGGGCTGGCGCAGCATGTATGCGGTCCACGCGATGCGCCACTGTGCGATGGATGCGTATTTCCCCATCGGGAAGGAGGACACAATTCTCTGGTAATACTCGGCCGCGTGGCTCCGATCCAGATTCAGCCAGTAATAGTTGCCGGCCGCGAAGAGCGCCTCTTCCGCCCAGGGGCTTTGCGGGTACGTCGAAACCACCTGCTCGATTGCGGCAAGCATCTCCGCTTCTAACTTCGCCGACCGCTGCACCTGCGAAAGCGAAAAGACGCGTTCCGCATCCAGTTCAGGATCGTTGAGCTTCAGAGATCCCAGCGCGTCAGGGCTGCCGCCTAGTTGAATCTGAACCTGGGCGAGCCGCAGCGCAGCGCGATCGTGCGCCACGCCGGAAAGCTTGGGCAGCAGATCGTCGTAGGCTTTACGAACATCTTTCCAGCGGCGCGCGTCATACAGGGCTTCAGCGCGGGTGATCTCCGTTTCCACCGGCGTGCCCGGAAACTGCTCGCCGAGCATAGCCTGCAGGTAAGGAATACGCTCGACTGCGATTTTCGCCTCGTCGTTTATAGGAAAACGGTAAATTACCTCGAGGTAATCGTTCGCCGCGGCAATCGGTTTCTCGCCTTTGGCTACAGCGGCTTTTTCATTCGCTTGCGCGCGCAAAAGAAGAAGCGACGCTTTCGCGGTTGTCTTCGGATACGCCTGTAGCGCGGCCACTGCGTCGGCAGGCTGGCCCGCGGCAATCGCCGCTTGCGCCAGAGCTTCGACGGCCGAATCGCTCATAGCTGTGTCGGGATAACGTTCCCGGTAGCGCTTCAATTCCACGAGAGCGATATCCACGGCCCCGGCCGCCCGATCGTTCTGAGCCTCCCAATACATCGCGTAATCGGGAAGCAGCGGATCAGCGGCAGCCTTTTCCAGCCAACTCCTCGCCTCCGTGAAGTGTGCGCGACTGTAATCGTAATAACCCAAAGCCAGCGCGGCTCGAGCGCCGATCGCGGTCCCTTTTTCTCGTTCCGCGAATTGCACCAGCCGCTCGTAGGCCATTCCAATGGGGTGCTCGTGCAGATCGCGCGCCAGTCTTTCCAGCTGCGTCGCTGCAAGCGAGCTAGCGACGGGCGGGCGCGTTGGAGTCGCCGAAGACTTCTTCTTCCTGACAGCCGTGCGCTTCTGGGGCGCCGCTTGCTGCGCGCGCGGCCTGGCGATGCACACACTTGAGAAGCAAAAAAACAGCCCGCTGGACAAAAGAATCCGCAGCGCGAAAGAGTCACGGAATATTTCCAGAGGGGCGGGTAGAGAGGCAGACATATTTCTACTACGCGTGTTTTTACTAAGCGTGCCGGAGGTCAGCGAGTTAGCGCCGCGCCACTGGAGAGGGATATGGATATTCGCCGAGTGCGGCTGGGTCACCTTCGCCCAGGATTTCAACCATCCAATCATAGAAGTAATCGACGGGATGGACCAGGATCGACTGAAAACGCCGGTCATATTCTTTATGCGCTTTCTCAATATCATCTCGCAAACGCAGGCAAATGTCTTTATGTTCGCGCCCCAAACGGACTTCATTGGGACGGAGCATTTTAATGTCTTGCATCGAAACTTTGGCGACGCGATTCGCCCGGCGGTGCAGGTCCTGTTCCTCCGGTTGCAGCGTCGAAATATCAAAAGACGCTGACGCGGCCGGCAATTCCTCAATGGGATTGATCGCCGCTTGCCCGGCCGGTCCAGCCGAAATTTCCTGAGAAAACTCCCTGAACGATGCCGAGTGCTGCTCCGCCAAGTCAGATGCACGGCCCCGTCCGAACGTTTGCGCCGAAGTGGAGTCTAGCTGCGGTTCGACTTCAGCGGTAGCCAAATCTTCAACCGCAGGTTCCTGAACCGGCGATAGCTCTTCGCCCATATCCGCCACTATGTCGACGTCATCTACGTCGGGCGCTGCAGACACCGGCGGCGCCGCCGTGCGGCCTCGCTTGGCACGAGCTGCCGGTATTTCCTGCCTCGAAGAAGCACCAGCAGGGGTGGCTGAGGCCTCGTCCTCTTCCGATAACCCGCCGACGGCCGAGTTGCTTGCAGAAGAAGCCACGAATCGGGAAAGCACGTCCAGGGATGCGGCCAACGATGCAGCGGCGGTGTGAGCCCGTAAGATGGGGGGCAGCGCGTTGGTCGAACGCGTACTACCGCAGGCCGCAACCAGGTCGTTGAGGGCTTGGTTCAGGTCCTCGGCGGTCCGCTGAAGCGTATTCAGCATTTCGCGCAGGGTTCGAGAAACGGCTTTTTCAACGTCCTGGGAACCCCGAGTCACAGCTGCCCTCGTCGGCATCGTTCCATAAGTGCATTATTGTGAGGCTGGAAAACCGTTGTCAACAGCGAGAGCGGGAGGACGTATCGAGGTAGGCGCTACGCGGATTGGCTTGGCATGGGCGAATCAAAGGCTTTGTCCGGCCCGAAGCCTTGATGCCCAGGTGGTATAATTAAAGAATCCAACGGGGGCGACACGGTTTCGACGGAAGCTGTGGCGACTCGAAGGCATGCCGGGCGCCACCTGCCCGCAATCGGGTGGAAAAACAGAACTGCCAACAATGAGTTGGCTCTGGCTGCCTAGAAAAACCTAGCGTAGCCCGTTTCCCCCAGCTTCGCCTACGGGCTGGGATCGAGGCGTCACACTGTAGGCTGGCCGGCGGGCCTCGGTCCGTGGTTTTCCGGCGAGATTAATCGGACTAGCCGGCAGCGCGTCTTGCGCGTTCCAAGCGCCGCTGGCGAACCAAATCGAATGCGATAAGCATGTAGTCTTCGAGCCGTAGCGCTTTTCGGACGGGGGTTCGACTCCCCCCGCCTCCACCATTTTTAGTGCTGTAGCTTCAGTCGGATTGGCGGTCGATTTTCCCTCTACCTTCGATGCGCCCTTGAACCACCGCCGAATAATTGCTAAGGCATGCAGAATCCAAATAGACCATTGGTTCCTTTGAGTTATCGAACCTGACGCCGTAGCGCGAATCAAAGACAATCTCCACGACCGTTCCAATCCGCCCGTTGTATGCGCCGAGAGGTTTTCTGTTGACGATGACGTGCGCGCCCACTCCAAATTCTCGATTCGTTTCTCTCTTTTTCATGTTCTTCCTCGTGTGCATTCTGCAGGGGAATGACGCGCCTGCGACGCGCGGATCTTAGGGGCGAAGCGTCTTGATGTTTTTCTCTCGCTCTAGTTCTAGATCCACTGCATCTTTCTTGGCGCGTGCTGCTTCCTTCTGGGGAGCCTCTTCTTGTTCCAGCTTCACGGATTCGGCTATGGAGATCCCCGCTTGAGCATCCAATTCTTTTGTAAACATAACAACTGCAAAGGTATCCCCGGAAGATCGAAAAAGGCTGAGCGAATATTGGGAATCTTCCCACCGTGCGATCACCTTTTCGGTCGCGTGGTAGGACGAGTTCGTGGGGAAACTGACCACGGTTGCGAGGGGCCTCGTCGCAACGCCGTACTTAGCGGAAACGGCGCGGGTCATATCTTCGTCGTTTAGCCCTTTAGTGGCCGAATTCTCATAGGTCACCAGCATTCTGTAAAGCGCCCCGTTATAGAAGGAAAAGAGAATCTGATCAACCGGCTCCGCAGGGCGCAAAGAGCTATAAGGTTGTGGCGGCCACCACGTGAGTTCTTGGATCAGGCCTGGATGTTCGTGCAGTACCGCGGCGTTGGCTGGCTTTTGATCGATCTGCTTTGAGACATCGGCCACGGTCATTCCGAACGAAAAGTTCCGGTACTTGGAGAGATCCTGCGCGTGAACCTGATGAATTGAAAGCAGCATCACGACGATCACGAAGAGGGAAACCACTAGATTGCGCATCATTGTTTTCATCGCAAAGCTCCTTCAAGCGCGTACAGATTCACGATTTGGCTTTTTGATATCGTCCAAAGGTACTTTCTCGCTTGGTGACAGCCCAACGCTTTGGTCAAGACGCAACCCAATTCCACTTTGAGCCGGCACAAAGTCTTTGTCTTTGACCTGGAAGATTACCGGGCTCTCCTGGATATGCCGCGATTGGGCTGAGACAGTTACATGGCGGATCCCCAGGAAGTACCTCGAGGCCCACCAGCCCACTCGCGCAATTTCCAAGGAATTGAATTTCTCTGCCTCCGCCTCCCGGTTTACCAAGATCCGCTCGATCGCACGGCGCACCATCTTTTCTGCGTCAATACCAAAGACGGTAGCTTTCGTTTCATAAGCCAGGCAGAAGAAGGTCCATCCCGCGTCGTGGATTTTTCGATCCAATCCGTCTCCGTCAAGATTCTTGACAGATCAAGCCGGGCGTGTAGAGCTCGCTTTCGATTTGCAGGGTTTTCGGCAGCGTTGTGCCCTCCCTGACGAAGATTCTTCCAGCTTCAATTGCGTTTAGCACTTAGCTTTCCTCTGCGCCGACACTGAAAGATTCGGACCACAGCCTTCGCATACCTTCACTCGGGCCAGGCATAGCGCAATTCAAAATAATTCTCCGCGTAGGTTTTTGCCGGTGGTTCGACTGGTTCATCGGATACGGTCGCGTTGCGCTCGTGGAGATGAGCTCCTTCCGGGCTCGCTTCAACTCTCACCGCCTGGGCCCGCTTCATCCAGGTGGCGGCTTCGGCACGATCCTTTGCATCAGGTGGGTAAAGGAGAACCAAGCCATGACGGCCAGCATCGGCGGGACGCGTGAACTGGCATGCGTTCTTCATGACAAAGTCGAGGGTCGCAGCTAACTTGTCAGAGGAGTGTCTATTCCCAAAGCGTGCCCCGCTTGGATGAGCCACAGAAGCAGATGCCCAAAAGTCGCACACCAAATCCTGATAACCCCCGGCCCGAACCGACCACACGCTTAGGTGATCCAACGGGCTTCCAGGTTCACATAAGTATTCAACCCGTATTGCACGTGGCTCGATGGGCGTCATCAAGTCGTCCCAGGCGAGAGTCACTGCATACTGAAAAGCTTTGTCTAATTCCAAAAGACTGCTATTGGTTTTGGTTCTCTCAAACATGGCGCTTCTCCTAGCTTTTTCATGGGGCGTTCCCGGACTGCCACGCTCAGAACCAAGCTTGCGTCTAGTCGGCACTAGGTAGCGGCATCCGCGCTAGCGACGAGCACTGGCAGAAGCGGCTTGTGTCGTCGCCGACGCCATCGTCTCGAATACGGTGCGGAAGCTTCTCGCGCTCTCTCGGAAGGACCGGCCTCCAGGGCACGTATTCCACGGATTTTCTACTTGCTGTGCTCAATGGAAATCCCCCACGTTCTCGTTGGGGCGGTCTGCGCCGCCCCAAATGAACGCGAGGACAAGTCAAACTTCAGGCCGTTACTGCAGCGGCGATCTTGTGGAAGGTGGAGTTGGCAACTTCAAAGGTTTCCACCTGGGCAGGTCCATCAACCACCGTGGCAAGGACCTTGGTCGCTTCTAGGTAAGCTCCGCGGTTGTAAGCCTCCGCGTTCTCGGCTTTATCCCACAAACTGATTCCGAACGCTTCCGTCCCTCCGTGGCCGATGAACGAGATCTCGTCCTGGAAGCCTTTCTGTTTTCGAAGCAGGGGAATGATTTCCCTCTCCAGCTTCTGGGTAAAGTCGGCAACAGTATTCGGTTTTAGATGCATGTACACTCGGCGTGCAAACATGGTTCACTCTCCTTGGTTCTTAATGCCCAAGGGGATTTCAGATAACCGCTTTCGGTCAGGATGACCTGAAGGCTCCCTCAGTACTTAACCACCATAGGTGAATTAACTTGACGGTGTCAAGCGCTATCTGAGACTCTTCATATATGTATTAATTAAATGTGGTTAATCACCGGAGGCTATTGTGGACGTTTGTTTGGTGATCAGGCAGCGCCTGGAAGAGTTACATCTCGAGCAGAGAGATCTGGCGGGAGCCGCTAAGGTTACGGAATCTTATATTTCCCAATTGCTGACGCGGAAGAAATTGCCCCCCGCGTCTGACCGCACGGATATCTATGTTCGGATAGAGAAGTTCCTAAAACTTCCGAGTGGCAGGATATCGAAGCTGGCGGACCATGAACGCAAGGAGGAACTGAAGAAAAACCTCGGAGGGCCGCCAACGCCCTTGCTGAAAGAGGTGCGAGAATTAATCCTTCGCAAATGTGCGCCGGAAAAAGAGATACAGGTGCGGCCGATTTTTGAGAAGCAGCCTTTCGGTGAACTCGAACGCTTGGTCGTGCAAAAGCTTTTGGACGTCGTAAAGAGCGTCGCTAAGGAAGAACTAGAGAGCGAAAATTGGCTTCGGTTAGTGGCGCAGCTGGTCGGACGGAGCTATGAACACATGCGGGTCATCGTACTGGAATTCCTGGACACGGATGTGTTTAACGTGTCCGTGCAAGACTGCGACTCTTTTCTCGACCCGCTGATCGAATCCTGGGACATCGACCTCGCAACCTTTGCTATGAAAGTCGTCTTAAACAGAAGACTCGCTCCGGGCCACCCTAGGAAATTCGAGTTTGTCGAAAGGGAGGCCGAATGGTCGGAAGAAGAGCCTGGGTTCAAGCGGTTCCTTCGGGACCGCGTTCTGAGCGGTGATGCTACCGAGGAGGAAATTACGTTCCTGAAGAGACTGAGGTTCAACGGGAAACGGCCCACCCCGCTCTACTATTACCGCGAATTACAAAACCTCAGAGACCCGCTTCATTTTCGATCGCCTTTGCCACAGGGCCCCGGCGCGGAAATGCCGAGGCAATCCAAATCGGACCGATCAGCTGCCCCAATGCACAAACGTATGGAGGCAAAGAGCGTTGAAAAGCAACTCCAGCTCCATGGCAGAAAAAAGGCAATGGAGCGCTGGGCGGAGAACAAAGCCAGCGGGACAAAACCAAGAACAAGGTCTTAGGGTAATCCTTAATCCGTTGAAGTACTCGTACGCGACGCTGTCAGTTAAGATTTAACTTCCGCTTTTTAGATTGATCTCTGCGGTATCGCCTTTCACCAATACTTTCGTCCCGAAGGGGCGCGACGCATCCGCGAGCCGCTGCAGGATGTAACGAGCTTGATCCCCAGTTGCAAGTTTTGGCAAACCGCGAGTTTGGAGGAAGAGATTATTAGTGTGCTCGTCGCGGAGGTCTGGTTCGCCTTGGCCAATCTTATTCATAACGATCGGCTGAAACGTGATCGATTGAAGGTTTTTTCCCTGGAACGTGACATGCGCGACAGCGCTTTCCCAGTTGATCGGTTCGTCGAGCTGTATATTCGTCGGTGGCACGTTAAAAATAAAGTTTCCCAGATCGTAAAAAATCGGCCGCCCCTTATAGATTTCCACGCCATGCAGCAGCGGCGCGCCATGCATCACGATGATGTCCGCGCCTGCATCGACCTCTTCGTGGGTCCATTTCTTGAGCCAATCCGCTGGAGCTAACCGTTCCGGCAGCTCTTCACTGAACAGCGCCCCAAACGGCCTGTTCAGAAAAACGTGGTTGTGTTCGTACACGACGACGAGATCGGCATGTTGGTGAGCGTCGCGGATGCTCTGCAGAATGCGTTGTTTGTCTTCCGCATTGGGCTCATTTCCCGGTTGAGCCGGGAGTTCACTCGTAGATTCGTTCGGCTTGCCACCGGCTTCGATACGCAGCTCATTCACGCCCGGCCGAGTCGCCGTCGCCGATCCTCCCTCCGCGATGAGGCCCGACGCCATAGCCACGAGAGCAA
>Ga0207148_1053_pt1 | contig 30587 bp, 17 predicted proteins | sample Alteio_BWMinHeat_34_FD_153558 | JGI IMG/M metagenome (GOLD analysis project Ga0207148, IMG submission 153558) | Enriched cells from forest soil in Barre Woods Harvard Forest LTER site, Petersham, Massachusetts, United States -... | ecosystem: Environmental > Terrestrial > Soil > Temperate forest >... | reverse complement strand
CCCGGGTCGAGAGTAACAGGTGCAAACTTTGATCGAAGCGTAAACTCTGCACCGTTGAATGTAATTGAATTTATCTTCGTCGGCGCGCAACCGATGTTTGATAGAGTGATCTCGGAGAGTGAATCTCCTGTACAGATATTTTCACGGCCGAAGTCGATGCTGTCGGGTAGTCCATTCGTCGTGATCATCAACTGACTACGTGCTGGCAAGCCCTGGAATGTTTGGGAGATGATAGTATCCTCCAGATACCCATCGGGCTGCGAGATTGTGACACGATAGTGCAGCGTCTTTGACGTTTGATCTTGAGGCCGATAGATGATCCTGAGTGTGTCTCTTCGGATTTGATCAAATGCATGCGCGTGCGTGATATCCGTCGAAGTCTCTGACAACAAATCATCCAATGCGACGACACGAACGACTTTGGCGGAATCGCAGGCATTGAGCGCAAAAAGGAACTTCGCGATGGCGCTATCGCAAGCAGAGGCGCTTACGATCGAACCGTTCATAGGTTGGAGAGTCACCAACTTCAAAATCGAGGGCGAGAGCGTCCCATCGCCGCCATCACTTGTTTTCCAGATTCCTCCACCACGATCGCAGGCATATACAACAGCGCCGCGGCCCGTAACTGCGAAGCGTTTATCATCGAAATTATTCGGGCCGCCCACCGATATCCAGATTTGCCCATTGTTTATCGAGCGCAAGAGGCCATTTGCGAATGTGCTCTGCCCACCCTGTGCGTACACGATTGACGTACAACCTCGTGATCCTGATATACCACCGTTGATCTGCTCGGAAGATCCACTCCAGACTTGCAAGAATGTCAAACCGAGATCAGCCGAACGCAGGATCGATGATTGCGTTGGAGCACCGCCGTTATCTTTCTCGCTCGCGAAGTAGAACGCACCTGATATCCGGTCAGCGAACACGCCCCATGCCTCGTAGTGCTCATTGGTAGGCTGCCATGATTGTCCGCCATCAGCAGTACGAAGATGAGGAGCATTTAATACTGCTTCGGCGCTCAGGTAACCATTCTGATTCGTGAGGAAATCGAGGCCAAGAGACCCGCTGCATCCTGCCACCAAACTAAACGATCGGCCGCCATCGATTGAAAGTCGAAGACCAAAAAGCCTGTCGCTCACAAAGAGTCCTTTGGAAGTCTCGCGGACTGCAACTGGAAAATCTATTTGGAATTGGAGTTTCCAGTTGAGACCCCCGTCGACCGAGCGGTACAAACCGCTCCATCCATGCTCACTCGTTTCTTTGATTGTTGCCCAGCCATTCAGACGATCAGTAAAGAACAGATCGGTGACCTGGCCAAAGAGACTCATATTGGGAAGGCTCGATTGCGTCCATGTCTGTCCGCCATCGCTCGTATAGTAGATTGCTATCGAGCTACCCGTCTGGTAGTTACCAGTGCCAACGAGACCCTCGTTCGCATTGAAGAAATATGCGCTTGCACCATTCGTCGTGAGCTGCACAACTTTACGCCAATGCTGAGCTATTGCACTGTCCGTTACTCCGAACGAGAGTGCGCAAGCGAGGAGCAGCAATGTGCGCTTCATCGTGATACGACAAATGGAATTGGTGGCACACCAGCAACACTCAGAAAATATGCACCTGCCGGAAGCGACGAAACATTGATCACGTGATCGATGGGTGTTGGTTGGCAGTCCAAAACATTTCTTCCTAGAAGGTCGAGCACGTCTACATGAGTGAGCGTTTTCGATGTTTGGATTTTCAAGAAAACTCGCGTGGGATTCGGGTAGATTGCAATTGAAGCCGTTCGATCGTTGACGACTCGTGCCTGAGTTGCCCCAGTGCCTCTGAGTTCAACAAACCCATGTCCCGAGCTTGTACCAATTTCCAACGCCTCGATGAATTCACCTGAGCTATGTGGGTGGAAGCTGACTGTCACACCGATGCTATCGGCCCCTTTGACGGCCAGTGGAAAGATTAACTTATCGGGCGGAAAGGTTTGTGGATCACTCGAGACAATGCTATCGACCCTCAATGCTTCGCAACCTCGATTGTACAAGAAGAAGCTCGACGCTCTGCTCGAATCAACCCTTGTTGCCCCAAACAAGATGGTCGATGCGGCGAGGGCCATCTTCGCAGGCGCCGCGACCACAACTGCAGGAAAGGCAAAATTTTTGAAGCCAATTCGAGAGTCTAGCTTCGAATGCACCCACACTCGCATCTTCACGCTGTCGACTCCTAGCTTTGTGGAAGTATAAGACAACCGAACTGAATCTGTTAAGGCATTGGAGAATTCAGCTTGAGCATTGGAGACGCGAACGATCCCCGAAGCTCTCAGAAGTGCGATCGAATCGATGATAAGCGTATCGCAATTTGTGGAGCTGAATGCGACGACGAAATTGGTTGCTGTCGCAGAACAGAGATCGCTTTGTACTTTATCGGGCGGTTGAATTACAATTGAAGATGCAGTTGGTTGCGTGAGCGAACCATCAATCCCGGTCGAATCAAGCCAGAGAAGACCGCTTTCATCAAGCCAGTAGACGTTCGAGCCTCGATCGGTGACAACGGTCTTTATCATTTTGATCGATGCGGCACTTGCGGGACCTACGTCCTGCAAATAATCACCATGCGATTCGGTCCTTAGCATTGAGTTGCGGAGGTAATTTGGAGTGAGATACCAAACGCCTGAGCAGTCGTGCGTACCGACGATTTGACCAGCAAGGTTTGCAAACAGCCCCTCCTGCAGCGGCAGCCATGTTGCTCCTGAATCTTTGCTTACGCGAGCAGTATCACCGCCACCGGCAAACGCATAGCCGGTTGAAGGGTCAACGTAGACTGATTGGGATGCTCCTCGTGGATCCGTGCGCGAGGGGCTCCAGCTCGCGCCTCCGTCGGTGGACTGATAAAGATGAAATCCGCCAGCCGCTACCAGAACTTTCGAACTGATTCGATCGATCGATGTAATCGAATCACCGGGCAGGATGCCAGAGGCGGAATGAAATATTACGCCATTGATCGAATACTGCAGGGCAATACCGTTATTCACTTCGATCAGGGATTTCGATGCGTAGAGGAGTCTTAGCGAAGGGCCAGTCAGAATATTTTGCCAACCACGCCAGGCATCGAACGAGTAGTACAGTCCATCACCCTTGACGGTACACCAGGCATGCGCTTCATCGACGACAACAATTGAAGTAATGACATTGGGCGGTGCGAAGACTCCCGCGCCTGAGTATCCATTCCAGATCTCAAGGTGCGGTGCCGGCAAACCGATTGCAATGAGACCACTTCCGGTCGGAAGAAAATCCATGCTCGATACCTTTCGGGGATCGAGCAATTTCCACGTGGCGCGAGCTGGTAGTGCAGAGAGTAAAATGCAAAAAAGCACAAAGGCGAGGCAATGCGCTCTTGCAGCAGATCGCCATCGAGTAGGTGAAGCAATAATTAACATGCTCCGGGCAAACCCCTCTCTGAAACTAGTCATCTGTGGGCTGAAAATGCTTCCCGGGATGATGGTAACGCTCAGGGTACCACGGTCAACTCGGGAATCACAACATCAACTGGTAAATCTACAGATATAATGTTGGAAGGAGCACTTTTGTTACCGGCGATGTCGTAGGCGCGGAGGTAGTATTGGTAGTGATTGCCCGCTACGGCAAGGTTGTCGGTGTACATCGAAACTGTGACCGAATAGATATGCCTGAATTGTGCGCCACCATCTTCGGAGCGCCAGATCTCATAACCCATCACAGCTTCGTTGTCCGCCGCTTTCTGCCAGTTCAAACGCACACTGCCGGTTCGGACAAGGACTTTGAGCGGGTCGGCGGACTGCCAGATCGGCGGCACGGTGTCCTCTGAATAGGGCGCATGCAGATCGGCCTTTGGCCACAGGCCACATACCACCTGATGGAATGTTTCGTCGAGCGCTTTGCAGATATTCCAGTAAATACATTTAACGATCTTCTCTTCATCGCCAACTCTTGCTTTCTTCGGAAGATCGGGATCAGCCAGAAGCGCGCGAGCCATTCCTATGAGGTCTGCACGATCATTCTGCAAGATTTCCTCTGCAAGTTCTGGAGTGGATATCTTTCCTGTTGCGATGACGGGCGTGTTTAGTCCATGTTTACGAAGTTGTGCACGAGCTGCTTCGGCCATGTGAAGATTGTAGCCGTCGGGATACTCCATCGGTGGCATGCAGCGGTCGCCGGAGTAGCCCGTGTAGGGATAAAGTACTTCTCCCTCTTTGTGTATCGCATCTTCAAATTTGCCGCCGGCCGAAAGCGAAATGTAATCAACTCCAGCTTGCGCCATGCGAAGCGCGATGATTGCTGATTCCGCAGTCGTGTATCCTCCTTTGATACACTCTTCGCCGAGGAATCGCACTCCAATCGGGAATTCATCGCCTACCATTTTGCGAACTTCACTCACTGCCATCAGTGGTACGCGAAGTCGATGCTGCAAAGACTTTCCGCCAAAGTCATCAGGGCGCTTGTTCTTCTTCGAGAGAAAACTGGAGAGCGTGTACGCGTGCGCCATGTGGAGTTCGATGCCATCATAACCACATTCGCGCGCGCGAAGCGCTGCCTGGCCGTATTGTTCAACGATCAGCTTGATGTCTGCCGGCGAAAGATCCTCGATCTTTTGACGCCAGCCTGATCGTGCGATCTTCAAAAAGTGAATGATCTGCGGTATGACCTTCGAAGGACTTGTGTCGTGAATCTTTCTGGCGAGATCCGTGAGTCCTGGTTTGAACGACTCATCACAAATACGCAGGAGCGGACCCGACTTCGCCGAATGCACCGCCATTGCTTCGACAACGATAAGACCAACTTCACCCTTCGCAAATCGAACATAGCGATCGGTAATGTCCTGATTCACAAATCCATCTTCGCCTGAAAGCCGCGTCACCATTGCCGGCAGGACGAGGCGGTTCGGCAGCGTCATGCTGTTGATCGTGAATGGCTCGAACAGTTTTGGGAATGCGTGAGGCATGCTAGGCTCGGACAAGGAGATTCAATCGTCCTTCAACCGAAGAGATGCACGAGAAGTTTTTGCATGTCATAAGCGGAGGGCTCGTTTGACATGCCCTTCTGCATTTGCAAGCAATTTGCTCGCGCCCTCTTTGCTAAGACCGCGCAATTGCATTACGATTGCACTCTTGACGTGATTCCCACTCTCCTTCAATAACTCGGTTGCTCGATCGTAATCACAATTCGTTGCGAGCATAATAATGCGTTTTGATCGTTCGACGAGCTTCAAATTTGTTTGCTGAAGGTCGACCATCATGTTCTCGAAGACCTTTCCCAGCTTGACCATGGCTGTCGTCGTGATCATCGAGAGTACCATCTTCTGTGCAAGCGCTGACTTCATCCGCGTTGATCCCATGAGTACTTCGGGTCCGACCACAGGGCAGATCGCGTTATTCAAAAATGGAAATGTGACTTCGCTTCTCGGGTTCGTTGTAAGCAGCACTGTGTAAGCCTGCAACGCGTGCGCACGTTCAAGCGCGCCAAGAACGAATGGAGTGCGTTTGCTTGCGGCGATACCGATGATCATATCTTTCGACGAGAGTTTTTTTGCGTCTATCGCGGCCGCTCCATCTTCGGGACGATCTTCCGCTCCTTCCTGCGCTTGAAAAACGGCGCGATCGCCGCCGGCGATGATCGCTTGCACCATCTCTGGAGGCGTACCGAACGTCGGCGGACACTCTGCTGCGTCTACGACACCCATTCTGCCGCTTGTACCGGCACCAACATAGATTAGCCGCCCGCCAGCGCTGAGTCGCTTGACAAGCTCATCGACAACTTCCGCAATTGTTGGAAGTTCTTTTCGCACCGCAATTGCCACTTTCTCGTCTTCATCGTTGATGAGTTGAAGGACATCGAGCGTGCTGAGTTCATCCAAATTCGTTGTTGCTAGGTTGCGTTGTTCCGTTGCAAGCTTACTAACTTCTGCAAATATAGACATTAGCCTTAATTAGTTAAGCAATACATCGGAAAACTTGTCAGACTTTGATGTTCCACGTGGAACACGTGTCAGATAGGAAAACAGAATTGCGAGGTCCGCAGGAGTAACTGCCGAAATGGTGGATGCAGCAGAAACTGTCGCTGGTCTGACTCGGGTGAGTACTATCCGTGATTCAGCACTCAAACCGCTTATTGAGTTATAGTCAAAGTCTGTCGGAATTGCTTCCTCGCGATTTAGCTCCATTCGTTCGATCTTTGTCTGGTGCTGTTTGATATAGCCCTCATAAAGGATCTCGGTCTCAACTAACTTTAGGATGTCAGATCTTGCCTTCAGCGCTTCGGCGATTGGTGCCTGAATATCCTGTAGTAGCGCTGCGAGCGGACTAAACTTCGATTTCGTCAAATCATAGATCGACTGCCGGATGATTGGAGCCTCCGACGTCACGATTTTCTCCGTTTTGAGCCAATCCAGCGCTTGAGCTACCAATTCGGCCTTCCTTCTAGCCATCAAGACCTGACGCTCTGAGACCAGTCCATAGTTCGCAGCAATGGGTGTCAAGCGAATATCTGCTGTATCCTGGCGCAAGATTAACCGATGCTCGGCGCTCGAGGTAAAGATCCGGTAAGGCTCCTCTGGGACTTTGCGAATCAAATCGTCAATGAGAACTCCAATATAGGCCTCACTCCGCTTTAGTACCAGAGCTGGCTTGGAGGTGATCTTCGCCGCAGCATTTATTCCTGCGATCAAGCCCTGAGCGGCCGCTTCCTCGTAGCCCGAAGTCCCGTTAACCTGTCCGGCAAAGTAAAGTCCTGAAATCTGCTTGCTTTCGAGCGTATGGTTGAGCTGGTAAGCAGGATAGTAATCGTATTCCACAGCATAACCTGGGCGAATCATCTCAACATGCTCAAGCCCGGGCATAGTCCGAAGCGCACTTAGTTGCACATCCGCCGGTAAGCTGGACGAAAATCCGTTTACATAGACGACATCCCCATCCTCTTCCTCTGGTTCGAGAAAGATGTGATGTTCATTCTTGTCAGGGAAACGAGTAACCTTGTCTTCGATCGAAGGGCAATATCTCGGACCAATCCCTTTGATTCTGCCAGCAAACATTGGGGAATCAGCAAAACCTTTGGCTAGTTCAGCGTGAGTTTCCAGTGTCGTGCGAGTGAGATAACACGCTATTGTGTTCACCGGGATCGAAGCACTCCTGATGCTAAACGGGATCACCTCAAGATCGCCTTCTTGTCTATCGAGTCCAGCCAGGTTGATCGAACGAAGGGAAACTCGTGGCGGAGTACCAGTCTTCAAGCGATGTGTCGACAATTCTAGCGCGCCAGGTGGCTCCGTTTTAAGCTGAGTAGGACGCTCGCCATATCTGCCACCAGAGGTCTGCTGAAGCCCGGTATGCATCACCGCATTGAGGAAAGTACCGGCGCAGACAATCACGGCCCTCGATCGTAATTTCTCTCCACCTGCCAACACGACCCCGGCGATCGCTCCATTTTCTATCCAGAGCTTCTCGACATTACCTTCGTAGATGATCTCTGAATCAAGCTCTCGAAGCTTCCTTTGGGCGACAACTGGGTAGCGGCTCCTGCTCACTTGTGCGCGCGGAGACCAAACCGCGGGACCTTTGGACTTATTGAGCATCTTGAATTGCAGCGAACACTCATCGGTGATCTCACCCATCAAGCCACCCAAAGCGTCAATTTCTTTGACCAACTGCCCTTTTGCAGTCCCGCCAACTGCCGGATTACAGGAAAGTGTGCCGACCTGGGCCGCAGACGTTGAAATCAGCCAAACGCGCAAACCCATCCGGTGGGCTGCTGCCGCAGCCTCAATTCCGGCGTGTCCGCCTCCAATTACGATAACGTCAGCGAATAGATGTTCCACGTGGAAACTCCGAAGAGTCCTGGTTTTGGATCGTTTAAGGGTGCAAGGCTATTTACCGATGCACATACTTGCGAAGATGTGGTTCAACGCATCTTCCGAGATGTTCAATCCCAGCAGCGGGGCGACGGCTTCAAGCGTCGCTCTAAGGTCGTCAGCAAGAAGACCAGGATCCGTTGGAGTTGCATTAATAAGCGCCGCAAGCTTAGACTCTATCAACTCGAGCGTGCTACGTTCGCTCAGGGATAGCACAGGTTTGCTGAGCTCAACATCCAGACCCTTCGCTCCCCTTAAGATTTGCTCCCGTAATGCACCTAGGCCTTCCCCAGTAAGAGCCGAAATAGATATTGCACCCTGAAAACTATCGAGATCGCTCTTATTATGGACAAGAATTACTCCATTAGGTATCTCCGGATGCCGATCCGTCGGATCCGTTAGTAGAAAGACAAGATCAGCCTCAAGAGCGGCAGTGCGACCGAGCGCGATACCTTCTCGCTCGATCTCTCCTCCAGCGACTCGTTCGCCTGCAGTGTCGACGAGTTTGATACGATGACCCTGCAGATCAATGTATGCTTCAAGATAGTCACGAGTTGTTCCAGGAGTTTCACTAACGATGCTGCGTCTGTACGCTATCAACGCATTGAAAAGACTGCTCTTACCTACGTTCGGAGGACCAGTCAGAGCAACAGTGTAGGCCCGTGCATTTGCAGCCTTTGTCCTAGAGACTTCGAGTAGAGACGTGACAGAAGCTCTAGCCTGCTTGATCTTCTCATTCAATCCTGAGATCTGAATCGAATCAGACTCTCCAAAGTCAATATCGGCGTTTACTTCAGCAAGGAGCGCAATGAGTGATCTGTAGAGCTCTTCGAGCCTTTCGAACTTATCTTTGATCCCGCGTGCACTGCCTCGCAATGAATTTCTGTCGCTAGCATCAACACGAGAATTGATGATCTCAAGATCCTGAAGCTGAAGTTTTCCATTGTAAAAAGCTCGGCGAGAGAATTCCCCTGGTTCAGCGAGTCGAGCACCAATCGCCGTTAGCTCAGAGACCAATACTTCAGCAATAGCCAGTGACCCATGCCCAGCTATCTCAACAACGTCTTCGCCCGTAAAGGAATGGAGTGCGCGATAAACAGTGAGAACTCCATCGTCGATCAATTCGCGATCCGCTGAAAAGAGTTCTGAATGGAACGACGAGTTCGGTAAGGCAGTAAAAAGCTTTTCAGGTTTTTGTAGAAGCCTTGATGCGAAGGTTATTGCCTCGGCTCCACTAAGACGCACAACGCAGATACCACTCTTACCCGCAGCAGTAGCGAGGGCAACGATTGTATCGTTTAGCTGGAAGTCGGACATCGCATCTGTCGCCTACTTCTTCCCCAGGTACTGTTGGCGCCGCGTTGCACTTGCGGTCTTCTCCATCTCCTGCAATTTTGCCATGATACCACCACTCTTTTTCTTTTTCGGATCAACTTTGATCGATTCAAGTGTGATCGGCTTGGCGATCTTGGTGATGTAGAATTGCTGCGCAAGTCCGAAGAGATTGAACATTAGATAATAGAGCGCAACGCCAGACGGAAGGTTATTGAACATGAAGGTGAAGATTACCGGCATCATATAGGCCATCATCTTCTGTCGTGGGTCAGTGACCGTGAACGTCTGCTGTATCAGCATCGTAGCACCGAGCAGTATCGTAAGACCGCTCAGTTGATTTCCCAATAGCGGGATCTTCGTCCCGAATTGGATTAGGCCATCCGGAACAGAGAGATCATGGATCCAAAGTGCGAACGGCGCCTGTCGAAGCTCGATAACATTGCGCAATACGGCATAGAGCGCAAATAATATAGGCATTTGCAATACCATTGGTAAGCAGCCTCCGGCGGGATTCACACCATACGTTCGATAGAGCGCCAGGAGCTCTTCGTTCATCTTCTTCGGATCCTCTTTGTACTTCTCCCGAACCTCCGCAACCTTCGGTTGCAGCACCTGCATCTTACGCATCGACTTCATCTGCCCGGTTGAGAGCGGAATCGTGATGAGTTTGATCATGATCGAGAAGAAGATGATCACGAGTCCCCAATTCGAGACAAAGCTGTGAATGAAATTCAGCAGCGGCAGCATGATGTGAATGCTGATTGGACGGACCAAAAAGCTCCAGCCAAAATTCATCGTGTTCTCAAGTCCGACCCCCATCGCCTTAACGCGATCGTATTCCAACGGGCCGAGATAATAATCGAAGCGAACATATTCTTCAGGCTGATGCAGCATGGGAAGGGTGACACCAACCGCATACTCTTTGATCATCCCGCCGTCCGGCGCAGCTTTGGCAATTCCAGTTACTTCAGCCGCAGTGGCTTTCGATGTCGCCGTAATCAGCGCTTCGACAAAATATTGCGTCCGCGCTGCGACATAGTCGACATCGCCGTTGTACGATTTCTTTACCTCTTCACCAATCTTCGAAGCATTGATTTCTTCCTGGCCGTTCTTCATGCCTACGAACGCAAGCGCAGCATTGGATTCATCCGTACTGCGCTGCTCAACGTAAGGAAGCGGGTTCTCGACAATCGCCGAGTAGTGGTAGCCGGCAATCGTATTCTGCAATCCGACGAGTTTGTACTCGATTGCGACCGAGTATTTTGATCCATTGAAGTGAAACGTCTTCTCGATGTAGCGCGATGAGTCGAGCTTGTAATAGGCCTTCAGCGTCGTGCTATCGTTCTCGCCTAGTGTGAGATTAACTGAATCGACTTTGAACGCAAGATCCTTCGTATCAACGACCTTACCATCGCTCGCAACAAACTTAAGATTAGCGTCGCCGCCCTTGAAATCCTGTTGATTGACTAGCTGCACAGACTTCTTGTCCCAGGTCTTGTATAACTTTAGCATCCAACTGCTTATCGCGCCGCCACGAGCAGAAACGATGGCAGAAAATAGCGGAGTCTCAATGTGAGCCTCGGCAGTTGGAATGGCAGTGGGTGCGGTGAAGACAGCAGAGTTTCGTGCCGTGTCGGCGCTAGCAACGTTCGTTACACCTGCCGCATTCTGCTGCATTGTATCGACGGCCTGGGTCTTACTCGCAACCGAAGTATCGGCCGAAATCGGCTTGGGCGGCGCGGGCTGTTTTTTGGGCTGGTTCAGGAGAAACCATGCAAAAAAAATCGCCATGATCAGTCCAATGCCAATTGTCGTCGTACGAGTGGATTCCATCGAGTCGAGTAAGTAAGATCGCTTTAGCCCCTGTTTGCGGGAGCCCTAAAAAAAGTCCGGCACGCACAAACAGGCGTGCTGGAGAGAAGGTTTGACAATTGTAGTTGTCAGGCCGCGAGCGCTGGCCTGGTCTCGCGGATCTCGCTTGGAAGAGTAAAGAGGATATGGTCGTGGTAGTAGTGCTGCAACAGGATCGAAAGGATCACGATGTAGTAGCACTGGTCATTCGAAAGATGATGCCAGTGTCGAGTAAGCAGCAAGCCACCAAGCAGCGCCAGGATGATCGAGTTGAAGGCGACGTTAAACCCGTAATATTTCCACCACGATTTCGGTCCCGATATCTTTCGCATCGTTGGCGAAGAGATCTCGCCACGCTCGAGTCGCAACCGGTTGATGTACCATGTCAGAGCAAGATACTGGAATGAGTGCCAGGTGTTCAGTCCCTGGAAGGCAACATCGAGCTCCCCAAAGAACGGCGTGATAAACGTAGCAACAATGGTAACCGAAATTAGAATCGTCTTCGGGAGATTGCCTTCTCCGCGTTGAAACTCCCTGAAGGTCTTCGTCACAAAATAAGCGAGCGCAAACGAAAACGCTGCTGTGGCAAGCCACCAAACTGCATCCACTTTCAGGAACGGCGGGAAATAAAGATACTGATCACCAATGTGGAACGTGCCGTGTACGAATCGGTACATCGCCATAGGATAGAGCGCGGTGAGCACCACAGCATAATCACCCATGCGAGAAGCAAATGTCTGAGAAGGACGATGCTTCCCGATATAACAATCAACGATAAAGACGATCTGGTGCAATACGTGAACGCTCGCCCAGAAGAAGAAGAATGTCAGAAGAAAGATGAAGTGATATGTCCCGAAATAAATGACCAGCGCCGGGATGATGATGGCGGCTGGAATAATGGAGTAATGGTTCTTGCGGAATTCTGGCTCAAACGTGGTACGAGTGTACGTCGCATACATGTGCGGACCGCCTATGCAAAACGCGACGAGCATGTTCACACCCTCGCGCGCCTTCGTTGCATCAAAGCCCAGGGTCTGTGCAAGAAAGAATGATGCGTACGGGACCACCATCAACAACGCAGAGAAGGAGATCCAGACAAGATCCCAATTTCGGCTGCGCAGCCACAGATTCGGCCGCTCAAGGGTGAGAGATGAAGAATAATCCATATCGCGATTGTCCTGATAGCTGTAAATCGGCCCAAGTGGAACAGTTATCCTTACGCTACGGACAGACTAATTTAATACATTTTTAGTGAGAACGGACACCGAATTCTCAGTCAATATGAGAATCGGGTACCTCCTTTTGCGACTCCAAGGAAGCGAGACAACACCGACAAGTGCCACTCAAATCCATAAACAATCAAGGAAGTGTGTCCTATTATCGTAATGCGCTGAAGCTATTTGCTTAGCCTCCAAGCTGTCAGCGTGGAATTATGCCTGAGTAAGTAGCTGTTGCTCGTCCAACTAGCCGCACAATTGCGGCCGACTAAAGCTCTGTGTGAATCCTGTACCCTGAAGACGTGCATCAATTGGACTCTCTATACAATAGTACGTCCCTAAAGCCGGCTTGGATTCTCCTTGGCGTACTCGCCATGCTCAGTTACATGCCGACATGCCCTTTTGTCACCAGACTCGAAGCGGCGACGCACACGACAATCGCTTCCGGAAAGTGGAATGATGCTGCTATTTGGAGCGGAGGGAATGTGCCTCAGAACGGCGACGATGCCGTGATCGCAACCGGCACGGATGTCACGCTCGACATCACTACCCCAATGCTTACGAGCGTCAAAATCGACGGCATGCTGCATGGCGCCGCGGACACGATCTATGTGACCGATAGATTTTTCGGCGCTGGATCTTTTCAACCTGATTCCGGGACTGTCGCTTTTTACACTTTGAATCCGATCATCCTCGATCCGCAGACCGTACCCAACTACTATAATCTCTGGTTCGCTGACAACCGACATCAAAGCGGCTCACGTTGGCTATCGAGAAGTCTGATTGTGCAGCATGATCTGACTGCTGACTTTCGAAAGACGCTCGGCGCAAAGATCGACGGAACAGGTTCACTCACGATCGGTGGAAGTTTGATCTATGTTGGTGATTCAACTTCGTGGTCCGGCAAAATCCTGATGAGCAATCTAACAGGTTCGAAACTTGTACGATTGCGAGTCGCGCCGCCGTCAGGTGCGCAGTTCAAAGGAGCATTCACGTTCCCGCGCATCACGATCGACAAGCCAGACACGACCTACTTGGTCCAATTTGGTTTCACGGACTCCTCACTGTTTCAGAATCCGGCTGTCGATAGTTTGATCGGTGACACCTTATATGTTGGCACAACAACCATGTTTGCCGACACAGCCGTTACTGTATTGAGTGGCACGCTTGACGCTGGCCGCGGAATTTTCAGTTGCGCGGGAAGCATCCGTAGCACGAATACGGGTCCCTTCATTCATGTTGCCTCGGGTGCTCGCTTCAGAACTGGACGCGTCATTCTTCCTGCTCACAAGACACCTTATGATTCTACTTTCGCTCCATTTTTTGATTGCGATTCTGGAAGCGCGTTCGAATACTACGGAAACGGATTGCGCGGATATGTGGACCTGAGTTATACATCGGGCCAGCTCGTGGGACATCATTATGCGAACCTCTGGCTTTCGAACGGCACAGCCGCGGGCTTGACGTTCGATACTGTTCACGTCGTTGGCAATCTTTATTTGCAGTTTGGCTCACTGCTTTACCCAACTCTTACAAGTGGACCAGACAATCGCCAAACGATCATCATTGAAGGCGATGTACTAAACGAGAATCGTGGTGAGTCGAACTCGCAGGGCACCGGACTTGACGGCGATGGTATGACGGCCGGCAACGAGACCTGGATCTTTGATAAAAAGGATGACACCTCTCATTGGACAGGGCCTTCTGAGGTTTCGAGCATTGTGGTCGCTCCGACGACAACATTATCCATAAAGTTCATCGATGATGCGCATTGCGATTCTCTTTACTTCGTCGATTCGCTCGAAGAACAGCAGCCCCCATGCGGCGGTCACGTAATTGGAAGAATCTTCACTCGCAGTCGCCGACTCGATTCCGATGAGCAGGTGAGTTCGTTCGGAGGACTTGGAATCCGAATAACAGCGGGATCGGGACCATATCCTGGGCTGACCAGAGTCCTTCGGACAGCAGGCTACGCGCCGCCCGGAATCTTCAATGGCAACATGATCGCTCATACGATCAAGCGATATTTTCATGTGACTCCTTCTGATGGCCCACAGACTATTACAAATGACAGAATCGAACTTGCATATCATTGCAGCGAGGAGAATAGGTCTCAAATAGGTCTTTTGAACTTCTGGCGCAGTGGCGACAACGGTCGCTCATGGGCCATCACCGGAATCAATGGCCGTGGCCTGGCTCCGAACAGTTTTGTTCTCGATACGAACTCTCTCGGGTATCCGAATCAGAAGAATGCATTCCTTTGGGCGCTCTCCGATCAGCAGGTTGACGTTGCGCTGTCCGTCGGACTTGAGTCGTTCAACGTGACTGATCATCAGGATCGGGTTGACCTGGGCTGGAGCACGTTTGCTGAAGTTCGATGTCTCGGCTTTGAGATCACTCGGATAACCGCTCGCGACACTTCCACGATCAGCATGTGGAGCAACGATCCTGCCCTCCGCTCGACTTCACGCTATGGAGCAAACTACACGTACTCAGATCACAACGCACCGCAAGGACAAATCACGTATCGACTTCAGGAGCGAAGCACGGATGGCGCGTTGATCAAGCTTGCCGATCGAACTCTGACGCGTGACTTGCGAAATTCTCCGCTCGGTGTTCGACTCTTGAATAATCCGGTCACACCTGGAGAGCGTGTGAAGCTTTCTCTTTCTGGAGTTGTGACCGATATGCAAATAGAAGTTTTCGATATCACAGGACGGCTACTCTCGAGCCTTCATTCTCCTGCGTCAGATCATGCCACGCTTCCGCTTAAGCTAACCGCCGGAGCCTTCTTCGTCAGAGTCAATTCCGGTACTCAACTTGCTTCCGCCATCGGAATAGCACTGGGTCGATAGGGCGCTCCTTCCAGGAAGGCGCGAAATCCCCAACCTTTTTCACCACGTATTCCCACGGCACACGTCCGATTATTAGGATTTCACGACAATTTGCAACAAAATGCAAAAAAGTTGATCTTAAACGCTACGAATCCACCTGCAAAGCGCTATATTTGTACAAGCTACTTCAGTTTAATCCTTAAGAGCTAGCCTCATTAGCGTGCGGGCGAGCAAAATCACAAAAAAGCAAGTCATTCTAAGGTAAGGCCTTTTGTACCTAACCTGATCGGTAGTGCGTGAGTCATTGCAGAAGTTTGCCACTGAAGCAGTAATGCGCTCTGAGTGCGAGGCTGGACAGCGATTGCCACCGCTGTTCAACTAGCATCATTCAGCCGGATTGCAAGAGTGTTTAGATTAAGTAGCAAAAGTTCGTGCCTAATTTCTTTCGCGTTTGCGAGGATGCCAATGCCATCTAGCGTCCAGGTTCACTGGGCCCAGAGTACATCAGCAGGTGATCATTTTACTACGAAGACAGGGTCGTACTCAAAAGGAACTTTACAATCGATGAATTCCATCTTGAATTGCATCATTTCCAAACTGTACGATATTAGGTGCAACTGTCGCATTACCATACACTCTGAAAATTAATGACAGGTAATGATACTTTGTAACCAAATCATGTTATATTAGTAAGAGCTACTTCAATTTGATTCGTGTTAGATCTTGCCTCATTAGCGTGCTGGCGAGCAGAATCGAATACCTCGAGCCTTAAGTAAATTAGGACTTCATTGTCCCGAAGGGAATCGATTCTCCCTTTTATTGATCAACCACGGGGGCTGAGTCTTTGTGGACGTTTGCCACTGAAAAAGCGATCCGACGTATGAGCGAGGCTGGACAGCCACTGCCCTAGCTGTCCTTCTCAAGCACAATACTGTTTGGATAATCTTGTATGCGGATATTAATGTCGTAAAAGCTCGTGCCTCATTTTGTTTTCGTGTCGAATAAGGTTTCGCGTCGCGGGAGAGCTATTGCTTGCTCTTTACTCGCTATGATCCTTATTATCGTGGCGCGAACGCATCCTGCGATAGCACAAAATAATGTTGGGATCGGGACGAACTCGCCTGCGATCACCGCAGCGCTCGATCTCACAGATCCTGCTACAGGACTGCTCGTGCCACGAATGACCACAATTAACAAGCTGGCCATTGCAACTCCGGCGACCGGCCTGCTTGTCTATGACAATGTAATAAACACATTTTATTATTTCAATGGAGTGGCTTGGGTACCATTTGTTTCAAACTCAGGCCCAGCGGGTGGCTGGAGTACAACTGGCAATCTGGGTACGACCGCAGGGACGAATTTCGTCGGTACGACAGATCTTCAGGATATGGTATTCAAGACCAATTCGGTTGAGGGTATGCGATTGAGTACTGCCGGTATGCTCGGCATCGGTACCAATCTCCCAACGTCAGAACTGCATACTGTTGCATCGGGAGCGAAAGTTGCCAACTACACTGGCAACCTTCTGAAGAACAATGCCACGTCGTCGACAGCATCCGTTACAAAGTATGGGGCGGAAGTCCTGTCGACGGGCACATGGAACGGCGCAACCGCAACCAACGTCGGGCTTCACGTTAATGCTACCGGCGGCACAACAAACTACTCAGGCATTTTCGAAGGTGGCAATGTTGGTGTAAATAACACAGCACCTGCTACCAAACTTGATATCGCTGGGGATCTTTCAACCCGTTATACAAACTATACTGCAGTCAACGGGGCGAATAACAATATCGTGATCGGAACCTCAAGTTTCGTCCGTGTCACGGGTCCGTCTGCAGCCTATTCCATCACAGGTGTTGCTGGCGGTGTAGATGGAAAAATGCTTACGATCTTTAACTCGACAGCTCAAACAATTACGATTTCGAACGAGAGTGCAAGCTCGACTGCTGCCAATCGCATTACAACTCTTGCCAGCACAGGCGACGTCGTGATCAATGGCAAAGGTGGAGTCGATTTGATTTACAGCGCCGCCGATAGCAGGTGGCTGGTTGTCGCAACTTCGAGTACGGCATCTTTTACAACGACAGGCACAATCATCAAGAAGAAAAAACTTGATCAATCCATTTCGAATACCACCTCAATGGTAAACGATAACGATCTATTCATGCCGATCGCAGCAAACGATTCCGTGCAGATCGAAGGATATATTTACGTGCAAGGGTTTAATGGTGGACAGGACTTCATACTCGCCTTCACGGCTCCAGCCGGCTCAACAATGAATATCGTAGCGACGTGGGACGCGCACAATGGCGCTGTGGGGCAAGGCGTTTTCCACACGAGCGGCACTCCAAGTACGAACCTTGATTATAATCCAATTGCCAGCCTGGAACAAGGCGTGCTCTTTTTTGGAACAATAGTCACTGCCGGAACTGCGGGAAATATTCAGCTTCAATATACACAGCTATCAAGTACAGCCGTGGTCAATACGTTTAGGGCAGGCTCCTATCTCCAGACCACGTTAATCCGCTAGCTCTCATGCAAAATGCAGTACAGTGTAATACGATTCTAAAGTTCTTTGAGTATGCGACAAACTAATTGTTTTCATAGCAACAAACGCTCGGCGCTTCGAGTGTTGGCGTTCGCTGCACTAGTTGTAGCCTCTATCTGCACAACGTCAGCGCGTGCGCAGCATGTCGGCATAGGCACAACCACACCTGCGAACTCAGCGATACTTGATATCACTGCAACGAACATGGGCTTACTCATTCCGAGGATGGCCACAGCAACGAAGCTTGCTATTGTTGCTCCTGCGACTGGCCTACTCGTGTACGATAACACGCTAAACACGTTCTATTATTATAACGGTGTAGCATGGGTGCCATTTCTTTCGAGTTCGGGTTCGTCGGCAGGCTGGCTCCTGTTAGGTAACGTGGGTACAACAGCGGGGACGAATTTCCTTGGCACGACAGATCTTCAGGATTTGGTCTTCTCGACCAATTCCGTTGAAGGCATGAGACTTTCAACTCTTGGCAATCTCGGAATCGGAATCAATGCGCCGACTTCCGTTCTGCATACTGTCGCTTCGGGCGCGAAGGTTGCGAATTATACTGGCAACCTGTTGACGAACATCGCAACGTCATCGACTGCCTCCATCACAAAGTATGGAGCCGAGGTACTCTCTACAGGAACCTGGAACGGTGCTACGGCTACGAACGTGGGGCTGCACGTAAACGCTACAGGCGGCACGACAAATTATTCTGGCATCTTCGAAGGCGGGAATGTTGGCGTCAATACGGTAACGCCTGCGACCTATGTTGATGTCTCAGGAGATTTGGCTACACGTTATTCGACGTTCACCGCCGCAAACGGCGCCAACAATAATATTGTGATCGGAACATCGAGCTTCGTCAGAATCACTGGCCCATCCGCCGCGTACAGTGTCACGGGCATTACCGGCGGTGTTGATGGAAAAATTCTGGTGATCTACAACTCAACGGCGCAAACATTTACCCTATCGAACGAAGGCCTAACTTCAACTGCTGCCAATCGCGTGACATCACTGAGCAGTCTGGGTGACATCGTGATCAATGGCAAGGGTGCAGTAAAGTTGATCTATAGTGCCGCCGACAGCAGGTGGCTTGTGCTCTCTGCTTCAACGACCGTTTCTGTAAGCACAACGGGACAGATAATCAAGCGAATCGCTACAGACGAAACTTATTCGAATTCTACCGCGCTGCACAACGATTTGTATCTCGCTGTAGCAATACCTGCAAACGACTCAATGAAGATCGAGGGGTATGTTGACGCAAAGGATAACACTGCAGCAAAATTCGCTAAAATCGCCTTCACACTCCCGGCTGGGGCGACGATGAACATTATGGTCTTGACCGACAATGCGACAGCCGTGCAGCAGGACTTTTTGAAGACAAGCGGAACAGCAACAGCGGCAATCGATTTAAATCCAACGGGGACGAACGAACAAGGTATCCTTTTCTTCGGCACGGTCGTCACTGGGGGAACAGCAGGAAATGTTCAGTTACAATGGGCCCAGAATACCTCTGGAGCAGATGTAGTGACGTTTGCGAAAGGCTCATATATGAAAGGAACGCTGATCCGATGATAACATTGGCTTTGAAGGCTTAATCTACCCTAGCTTCGAAATGCGGGGCCTTGTTTTGTAGCGATTTGCAAATTCATTCCGAGGTTACGACACTGCTCGAGTTCGTCGCGCCTCATACTTGGCGGTTAGAAGGGTAAACTTCTTGCCGTTTTTGCCGTTTCCGACAATTTTCAAGCGATCCTCCCTTTTGGAACAATCCTTGCACGAATTCCCCATAGCAGAGCTGAGACTTTAGTTGCTTCCTAAGGAAATCCAAACAATTTGCCATGCCTACTCACATGGGCACTCGGATTCTGCGAGTTTGTTGATAGCTCTAGATTTTTGTGCGTCCCCCTGAGGCCGCACATGCTCGAATTATCTTTTCCGCATTCAGATCCAAGTCTGATGCAGTCGTCGGTTTGCGTTACTTCTAAGATTCACTCGCACAATTTCAGATTGGTCTCCTTGCCGTCTGGAAAACATAGAACTCAACATGAGCATTGAAGGACTCTTCACTGCATCGCATGCTTATGTCGATGCACGGATGTCATTCTTAGTAGCGCTTCACAATCGAATCCGTGTGAAGTGTTTTTGTACTGCGTTCATTTTCGCCTGGCTCGCAGCAGGAGTGGCTCCGTCTTTTGCTCAAGGCAATGTCGGTATTGGCACTACGACGCCAGACCCTAGCGCGCTCCTTGACCTAAGTTCGATGAATCAAGGCTTTCTGCTACCTCGGATGACAACTGGTCAGCGGAACACCATTGGTTCGCCAGCGACCAGCCTACTCATATTCGATAACACGTTCAATGCGTTCTGGTACTTTGATGGAGTCGCCTGGGTACCGCTCAATAGTGGGTGGCAACTCACAGGCAATGCAGCGACTGTCGACGGGGTAAATTTTCTCGGTACGACGGACAACGTACCGTTCACCATTCGTGCGAATAATTTGCGGGCGATCCGGATCGAGCCTGAAACTAACAGCCCGAACATCATCGGTGGTTATCAGGGAAACTACGCCAAATCCGGTGTCAATGGAAGCGTGATCGCAGGCGGCGGGGTGTTGTCTGCGCCGAATGGGGTCACAACCAACTTTGATTTTATTGGGGGTGGCGAAGGCAATATCGCAGGCGATGGAGGCGAGGCTTCATTCTCAGTCATTGGCGGCGGTTGGGGAAACGCATCAAGTGCAATTGGGAGCAGCGTTCTCGGCGGCGCATTCCACATCGCAGCAGGGCCGTACAGCTCAATCCTCGGAGGGCAGGGAAATCTCACGTATGCATTTGCTCAATCCATTGTCGGCCAGTTTAACGACCCGCTTCCGGCTGCGTCTGTCCCAGGTACGTATGATACCAATACCTTCCAGTACCCGGCATTCATCGTAGGTGGTGGCAGATCAGCAACTGCTCGATATAACTCGATGATGGTTGACTTCATGGGTGTCCTCGAACTGGGAGAGGAGAGTCGCAACAGCACGTTTGGTGCAATCCCACAATTGAAGATCTCGGGTTCAACCTCAGGGTATGTCGGTTTCAAGGCAGCGGCAGCCACGAGTTCGCACAGTTATACAATGCCCGCGCAGCAGGGTGTGGCGAATACCATACTTACCAACGATGGCTCGGGAGTTCTATCGTGGAAGGCGTTAGGTACTGTGGGTTCGCAACACTTCGCCACAACTACTCTCCCAAGCTTTGGAGCCAATACAGACAACCTTGCTCTCGATCCGTCAAAATCTCTCTTCCGTGTTTCGGCCTCAACGGCAATTAATCTTTCGGGTCTGGCTGATACCTCCAACGGTCGATCGATCGTCCTCGTTAATGTCGGAGCGAATAGCATTTCTGTGACGAACCAGGATGCGAATTCAACCGTGGAGTACCGGGTGATCACCGGAAGTGGTGCAAGTGATGTACTTAGGCCGGATAAGTCCATAATGCTTTTCTATGACGGCGTGACGAAACGCTGGCGCGTACTGAATCAGACACCCTAGGTCCTCTTTTGTGGCGAATAATGCAATATTATGGGAAGAAGCTCTGGAACAGGGAGCAAAGTGCTTTCGTTTTGAAGCCTGCCCTAAAAGCTTAATTCTCAACAAATACGAAGTTTCTCCCCCACACTTGGAAGTAGCATAAAGTGTTTGTATATTGCGGCAAGCTCTACCACGTTTTGAAGCTCAATTACTAATGCACGGATCAGGATCCATGCGCTCGTTTTTTCTTACGATAGGGATTTTCTGCGCTATTTTTTATGGCGGTTTGTTGCGCGCCCAGATCCTGACAAACAATGGTGCTTCAGTGAAAACCACGAGCGGCGCAATCGTCTATGTTAGCGGCAGTGTCAATAACGCATCCGGCATCTATGACAACACCGGTACCACAACGATCACCGGCAACCTGACTAATGGCGGAACCCTCCGCGACAGCGGCACGATCAATCTGGCCGGCGACTGGATCAACAATAATATTTTCACTCGCTACATAGGCCTTGTCGTCATGAACGGAGCAGCGCAGAACTTCTCCGGATTGCAGACGACAACCTTCAACAATCTCACGATCCAGGGCGGCAATACCAAGACTGTAAACATCGCCGAAATCGTGGATGGGGTAATGGACTTCACAAGTGGCATCGTTTCAACGACACAGACACACTTATTGACCTTTACCATTAATGGTAGCTGGATCAATGGTTCAAGCACAAGCTATGTCGATGGACCGGCGGCGAAAGATTTCAATAGCACAACCGAATTCCAATATCCGATCGGCAAAGCTGGTCGCTTTAATACTGCAGGCGTAAAGCCGAATAGTGCGACGGCGACGACGTTTCGCGCGGAGTATTTCAATACTCCATACGTCAATACAGTCACTGTGATCGCTCCATTGAAGAACGTGAGCAAATTCCAATACTGGAATGTTGATCGGACAGCAGGGACGAGCAATGCTCAAGTGCGGCTCTACTGGATCAGCGGCGACTATGCACTTCCGAGCTACATTGCCAACGTGAACTATCTCGAAGTCGCACGCTGGACCGGTGCGGCATGGACAGGCGAAGGCAACGCAGGTGCGACTGGTAATTACGTTGCGGGTAACATTATTTCGAATGTCGTGACGACATGGGGGCTTGTGCCGAACGAGCATTTTACGCTTGGTTCCGACACACTCATCAACAGCTTACCTGTGGAGCTCGATCACTTTGCTGCACATCAGCAGGGGACACATGTGCGTCTTGACTGGCTTACGCGTTCGGAAATCCAGAATTTAGGATTTGAGATCGAACGACGTACGGAGACTACTGAGCCCGCCCTCATTCAGTCGTGGCAAACCGACACGTCGCTCGTTGCCAAGTCTCGTTACGGAGCGAGCTACGCGACGCTCGACGATCCGCCAGGTGACGGCCTTTATACCTATGAACTTTACCAGCGGGACCACAATGGTTCGCGCTGGCATGTCGCATCGCAGACGTTGCTCTTCAGGCAGATCCCTGAATCAAGTCCTATTGCGCTCGACATCTATCCGAATCCTGTCACAGACCACACACAATTGCGCGTGGGACTTCAGCAGGACGTAGCCAGCGTGCAGGTTGAACTCTATGACGCGGCAGGACGAAAAGTATTCGATGCTAATGCGGGGTCGATGTCGATTGGGTATCACACATATACCTTGAATGGACTCGATCGTTTCCCAACCGGCAGATACACTGTGGTTGTTAATACTGGAGATCATCGAATGACCAAGGCGCTCATAATTAATAGATAGGCGGCTTGGATCGTGTTTTTAGAATGTAGCGTGGTAGAATTTCCTGTTCTACTCTCGTAGAATCGTCAGCGAGAAATCGGCTGTCGCGGTTGCCCCGTGTCTGGCCCTTGATGATTGCTCTAAGACGATGCCAAATTAATCCGATCACACCTCAAACGTGGGGTCGAATGGAGTTCTTGAAGTATGCTAGTTTGCTCGCTTCTGCCAAAGCCATATCGTGCTATGTCCCTGTCGCGAAAGTTGACACTCATCAGTGCCATTACGCTCTATATCTTCTTAGCATCCGCTATAAGGCTCTCCGCACAGAATCGCGTTGGCATTGGTACGAATGCGCCATCAACGAGTGCGATTCTCGATATGACATCGACGACGAAGGGCTTTCTTCCCACTCGAGTCACATTCGCGCAAATGACCTCTATCCCTGCGCCTGCCACATCGCTTTTTGTTTATAACACTTCCGTCAACAATTACTACTATTTCGACGGCTCGATCTGGCGTCCATTTCTTACTGGAGGCGTTGAATGGCAGCTACTAGGGAATGCAGGTACGAATCCGGTGACAAATTACCTGGGTACCAGCGATAATAACGATTTTCGAGTACGGACAAATAACAATGTTGTCTTCTGCCTGACCACTGCAGGATTTTATGGGCAGGGGACGAATGCCCCTGCCAGACCGATGGAAGTCATTCAGGATGCTCCGACCAACGTGCATACCTACGCCAGCCGATCACGAACAGCTGGATATGGGGTCGCGATGGGTGCCCTTGGTACTGTTACGACATTTGGGAGCATCCAGGCGTATAAGACCGGCGGACCCAATTTTGGCGGCGATCTCGCCCTCCAGACCGTTTATGGAGGTCTGGTCGGAATAAAAACGCAAGCACCGAAAACCCATCTTGACGTTAATGGCGATTGCTCAATCCGTACAAATGCTTATACAGCCTCTTCGGGAAACAACAGCGATATCGTTATTCCCAAATACTCGTATATCCGTGTCGTTGGGCCTGGTGGCTCGTTTACGATTTCAGGCATTGCGGGCGGGCTGCCGGGGAAGGTCGTCGTCCTCCACAACTCGACCGGCAGCAACATGACGATCACGAATGACGACGTCGCATCGACAGCCGGAAACAGGATCTATACGCAGAATGGAAATATCGTGACATCGGGAACGGGGAGTGTCACGATGATCTATAATGCTACTGCGAACCACTGGATCGTAATCGCTTCAACGCTCTAAGGACTTGAACAACAACAAACAACGCACGCATTTCATGAAGTCGCTTCGCGGCTTGATGATCGGCGTATGCATGATTGTTGGAGTGCAAACAATTCCTGGCACTGAAGCACTTCGCGCTCAGAACAATGTTGGCATCGGGACGACGGCACCGAACTCCAGCGCGATCCTTGAGCTTGCCGCTACCACGCTTGGCCTGCTTGTTCCGCGCATGAATACCGGACAAGTCAATGGTATCGCCGCACCTGCGACGGGACTACTCGTCTTTGACATCACGCAAAATCAATTCTACTATTACAATGGTGTGGCTTGGGTGCCCTTCCTGGCTGCCTCAACCGGTTGGTCCACCGCTGGAAATGCCGGAACCGTTGCTACGACAAATTTTCTTGGTACGACTGACGCGGTCGATCTACGATTCCGCACCAACAACCTTGAGCAAATGGCGGTCACATCTGCCGGCAGAGTTGGTATCGGTACAAATACGCCCGGCAGACCTTTTGAAATTATCAAGGACGCTGGGGCTCAAACGACGACCGCTTCTTTCCGCTCGGCTACAGCCGGATATGGAGTAATGATCGGAAGCTTTGCAGACACAAGCACCTTTGGCGTCGCTCAGGCATTCGGGCCGGGCAATACTGCCGCCAACCTTGTCTTTCAGGCGACGCTCACCGGAGGCAAATTAGGTGTCAGCACACAGGCCCCCACAACGATGCTGGACATCAACGGTGATCTTGCGCTTCGCGACACAACCATCACACTCGTGAACGGTGCCAACAACGATGTCTTCATTGGCGGATACAGTTTTATTCGAATCGTTGGCCCAACCGCAGCTTTCACTGTTTCTGGTCTTGCAGGCGGTGTCGATGGCAAGGTCGTTATCCTCTACAACACGACGACGCAGAACATGACGATCGCCAATGATGCGACCTCGACCTCAGCAAATCGAATCTATACCCTTTCGGGAGCAAACGTCATAACAACTGGCACTGGGTCAATCACGATGATCTACAGTACGCCGGATACACGCTGGATCGTGATTGCTACCAACTTGTGAGCATTTCGCGGTACAGACAGCATACTGCCAGATACTCGGATTCAATTCCTTCAGTTTCCAGTTCGTCTGACCGGAGGTACCTATGATCCGTTGCGCATCACACGCTCTTGTGGTTTTTGTTCTATTATCCTTCTCGCTCAACGCGTCCGCGCAATGGAAGACGCTTGATTCACAATTTCCCCCAACACTTTCGCTCTCGTTCACTTCTGAGGACACTGGCTATGCTTCATGGCATACGATCCTGAAGACCACAAATGGCGGAGTAACCTTTGATTCTCTTGTGCTGCCGGCGAACATAAAGAAGCTTGCAGCGACGCTGGCGCTGCGTACCATGTCATGGCCAACAAGCGCTGTCGGATATGCCGGAGGTGAGGTGTTGAATGCATTTGGCGCCTATAATGGTGTTTTGCTTAAGACGACAAACGCCGGGAAAGACTGGGTGCAGATCAGTGTCGACACGAATTATCTGATCTGGCAGATGATCTTTCCCAGCCCAAACGTCGGTTATGCAATGGAAAGCACGGTAACAAACCTGGCCAATCGCATCGTAAAGACCACTGATGGCGGCAACTCCTGGAATGTTGTCATCCCTGCTTCTCAAAACTCGATCCCCGCGATGAACTTTCGAAACGATAATGAAGGATTCATTGCCCAGCGCGATGATCTCGGCGTACAAGTAAAATATACCAGCGACGGACTTGGTTCGACGCCAAGCATTCGTGTGAATGGGATGAACCCACCAGCGCCCAGTGTCGTCTTTGCGTTTGTGCCAACAGAGGATACCGCCTGGCTTGCTTCAGCAGATGGCTTTCTTTATCGAACCACGGACTTGGGAGGGATTTGGAATAAGGTCAGGATGGATAACGAGCCCTTTCTGCAATCGCTTGTTTTGAAGGGCCATATCGGATTCGAGTATAGCACCCAGCCTACAAAGGGCATGAATTATACGACCGATTTCGGTCACACATGGAATGCCACAATTATTCCGGATTCTGGCGGTTCCGTTAAAGCTCTGACGATCCCATCGGTGCGCGTTGGATATGCGCTTATCTCCATATCCGGGTCAAGCTACCAACTCATAAAATGGAGTGCGCCTAAATCCGTTCAAGCCACGATTGCGGCAAGTGAGCTTCTCAGTGTATCGTACGCCAGCGATGAAGTCACGTTTTCCTATACGCCGTCCAACAATGGGAGGACACTTGGCGTGTATGACTTACTCGGAAGGAAACAACGCTCCCTCGAACTCGCGGCGCGCTCGCATTCAGTAAGCATGGCACAGAGTGCGCTTAAAGCAGGTATTTATTTCGCGAGAACAGATCGAGCACTTGCAAAATTTTTGATCGCGCGATGAGTCAACGCGACATCAGCAAACAATCGACTCTCGAACAATCTCCGCGATATCCTTTACATGAACGCGATCGCCTTCATGTTTGGCTTTTACGCCGTCGGAGAGCATTGTCATGCAGTAAGGGCATGCCGAGGCAACTACATCAGCTCCCGTGGCTAGTGCTTCCTCCGTTCGTTCAATGTTAATGCGTTTGCCTTCTTTTTCTTCCATCCACATTTGTCCGCCGCCAGCACCACAGCAGAGGCCTTTTGATTTGCTCCGCTCCATTTCTACGATTTGAAGGCCAGGGACATTCTCGAGCGCAGCCCGCGGCGCATCATAAATTCCGTTGGAGCGGCCCAGATAGCAGGAATCGTGATATGTGACAGTTGCAAGCTGATCTTTCGTTGGCTTGATGCTTCCGTTTGCCAGAAGCTGCGAGATAAAGTCGGTGTGATGCACAACTTCATAGTGCCCGCCGAAATCGCCCCACTCGTTCTTGATCGCATTAAAGCAATGCGGACACGTCGTGACGATTTTCGTGATGTTATATCTGTTTAACGTCTCTACATTTTCGCGAATGAGCATCTGCGCGAGATATTCGTTTCCCATCCGACGTGCTGGATCACCCGTGCACTTCTCTTCATTCCCTAGTATTCGGAAATTGATACCGGCGATCTGCATAATCTCCGCAAACGCCTGCGTGATTTTCTTTGCGCGCGCATCGAACGAGCCTGCGCAGCCTACCCAGAAGAGCACCATGTCTTCGCCGACTGTCTCTTCCTTGGCCGTGGCTTCGGCCATGGTTTCAATGCTCATACCATGCGACCAATCGGCACGTTCGCTTGGGCTGAATGCCCAGGGTGAATAATTATTCTCCATCGAAGTGAATGCCGACTGCAACTCCGGTGGGAAGTTTGCTTCCATCATGACAAGATTACGGCGCAGGTCGACGATCTCGTCTACGTGCTCAATCATTACTGGACATTCCTGCATGCAGGCCTGGCAGGTCGTGCACTGCCAGAGCATTTCGTTCGGGATGTAATCACCAACGAATTTTTTGGTTTCGACTTCCTCCGCACTCATGTGAACGCGCTCGCCAAGCAGCACACCAGTCGGAGTAACGACGATGCCAGCAATCTCCTCACGCACCGGCTCTCCGGCTGCAACTGGGGTCGGCTTTCCCGCGATGGCATCTTCCCATGAGGTAAATCCGAATTTGTCTGCAGCAGTCAAGTGCGGAGCTTTGTCGAGCATTCGTTCACGCGTCTGGATGATGATCCAGCGTGGGTCGAGCTGCTTGCCGGTCAGGTTTGCCGGGCAAACTGCCGTACACCTTCCGCAATGGGTACATGTGTCGCCATCGAGCAATTGCTTCCACGTGAGGTCTTCAACGTCCGATGCACCATATTTTACGACCGATTCGTCGGTGAACTCGATCGGCTTCAAATAATTTTTTGGTCGAAGATCTGCAAAGTAAACATTTGGAATTGAAGTCATCACATGTAGATGCTTCGAATATGGGAGATAATTCATGAAGCTAAGCACGGCGACGATATGCACCCACCAGGCTGTTTCATAAATTCCAATCGTGCCACCGATCACATGCGCGACCTGCCCGCTCGACGTCATGAAAGCGTGCGAGAACCACTTTGCAAGCGGACGATACTCATTCGGGTATATCCCGCCAAGCGCGATACGTGTCGCATTTGTGACCATGAGCGCAAAGACGATCACGAGGATCGCATAAAGAATCAGCGATGCATCCCGACTTTCAGCTTTGTCGCCTTGCAAACGCCGGACCTTTGCAACATAGCGACGCCATAGGGCAACGATAACGGACACGACCACCAATCCAATGAAAATATCCTGAGAAAACGTAATGACCGAATAGACCGGACCTAAAAACGAAAATGAGAAGCGTCCGACAATCCCTTCGCCAATGGATTCGAGTACCGCAAAGAGCAATACCATGAAACCCCAGAAGATGAAGGCGTGGACTGGACCGGCCACTGGGTCTCGGAATATCTTTGTCTGCCCGATCGCGATCACCATCACTCTGCGGAATCGCTCAATTGGATTATCGAATCGATTGACCCATTTACCGAGCCGAAGGAAATCGATCAGTCGCTTTGGATTGATCGCAATTCCAGCGAACGCGACGATGAGGACGATGAGAAAAATAATGTTGTGCAGCGACATGTAGATCCGATAGGTGTGATGCGGTCTCGGCAAAAATACATGAGAGTGAGAGCGATGCTGCCAAGTTGGACGGCTCAGCTTGCCCGCCTGCTATCCCAACCGCTTATGAAATCTCGCAACAGCCAGAGTGAGGATTGCCACACCGATGCCAAGCATCGCCAGCGCCTCGCGCCATACTCCCTCAAATCCCACACCTCGAAGGAAAATACCCCGAATGATGATGAAGAAATAGCGAAGTGGTATGGCATACGTGATGATCTGGACCCAGTGCGGCATATTATCGATCGGGAAGATGAACCCCGAGAGAAAATTCATCGGCATCATGACGAAGAACATCGCCGTCATCATCGCCTGCTGCTGGGTTCTTGAGATGGTCGAGACGAACAGACCCAGACCCAGCGTCGCAATCAAGAACACAAGACACAACGAAAGTAAAAGCAAAACTGACCCCCGAACAGGGACACCGAACCAGAACACGACCCCAGCGAGAACAAGCAGGGCATTCACAAGAGCGATGATCGTGTAAGGAGTAAGCTTGCCGACGATCATCTGATACGGTTTCATCGGAGTAACGAGCAGCTGTTCGAGCGTGCCGATCTCTTTCTCTTTCACGATCGCAAGCGATGTTAGCATCATGGTGGTCGTCATGAGCAAAAGAGCGAGAATGCCGGGCAACAGGAAATTGCGGCTCTTCAAAGCAGGGTTGTACCAAATCCGAACTTCAGGTTGTACCGTAACTGCTCTAAGCCCGCCAGCACCGGCTCTTGCAAACTTCGCTAGCAGAATATTCTGCCCAAACCCAGCGACAATTTCCGAGGCATAGTTCAGTCCGACCGAGGCTGCATTGCTTTCGGAGCCATCGGCGATAACCTGAAGCTGCGTCTGTTTGCCTCGCGCGATGTCATCACCAAATCCCTTTGGAATATCGATCGAGATCGAAGCATCGCCTCGGTCAAGAATGGGATCAATCTCACGAAGCGAGCCGACATGCTGTACGACGGTGAAGTATCCCGACTGAGTGAAGTGCGAGAGTAACTCACGGCTTGTCGACGAATGATCCATGTCACACACAACGATCGGGACGTTATTCACATCGAGATTCGCCGCATAGCCAAAGATGACGAGCTGCATGATCGGACCGATGATCATCAGGCGCAACGTATTCGGGTCGCGCCGCATTTGCGCGAACTCCTTTCGTAAGAATGTTAAGATGGTCTTCACAGATCGGAGTCTTTGTTACCCAAGAGATTTCTTTCTCATTTTTGACCAACTGATCGTCCCCATTGCAATCGCGAAGATCAGTAACCCCACTAATTCCTGCCAATACGCTGATGGTCCCGCTCCTTTTAGTATGATGGTCCGAAGCGCCGACATGAAGTACCTGCCTGGATTGACATACGTAATCGCTTGAATCACGGCAGGCATATTTCTGATCGGGAATGTAAATCCCGAAAGCGTAAAGGTCGGTAAAAAACTCACAGTCGTTGCCAGCATGAATGCTGCCTCCTGGGTCTTTGCCACGGTTGACACAAATAGACCAAGCCCCAGTCCTCCGGTAAGAAATAACAACGTTGTAATGAAGAGCCAGAAATAGCTACCGGTCACGACAACATCAAACAGGAAGTAACCTGCGACGAGTATCATCGAAGTCGAGAACAGAGAGATCAGGATGTAAGGAAACGTCTTGCCGATGATCAGTTCAAGAGGTGTGATGGGCGACACATCGATCTGCTCGATCGTCCCACGTTCTTTCTCGCGGACGATCGAAAGCGAAGTTGCGACCACCGTTGTGATCATGAGAATAAAGCCGATGAGTC
>Ga0207148_1050_pt1 | contig 30601 bp, 23 predicted proteins | sample Alteio_BWMinHeat_34_FD_153558 | JGI IMG/M metagenome (GOLD analysis project Ga0207148, IMG submission 153558) | Enriched cells from forest soil in Barre Woods Harvard Forest LTER site, Petersham, Massachusetts, United States -... | ecosystem: Environmental > Terrestrial > Soil > Temperate forest >... | reverse complement strand
CATGCCGATAAGGGCCTCGTCAGCGAGCAAAACAAGCTTGATGATATTCGCGAATGGATGGTGTTTTCTTCGCGGATCGAAGGCTTCCCACGCCACCTCTCGGTTCATGCTGGAGGCGTGCTGATCGCAGATAAGGCGCTTACGCATTACACACCAATTCAACAGGCTCCGATCGGTGTTCCGATCACGCAACAGGATATGTTCTCTGCCGATGACTGGAAGTTGATCAAGCTCGACATTCTCGCAACGCGAGGTCTGGGCACATTCCGAGATACGATGGATCTCGTCGAACAACGATGCGGCGTTCGCCCTCCTATTATAGATGAACGTGTTGCCTTTAACGATGAGCCGACAAAAGAGCTGATACGCACTGGCAAAACAAAAGGCTGCTTTTACATCGAGAGCCCAGCGATGATCGGGTTGCTCAGAAAACTCAGGACCGATACGTTTGAGAATCTCACCGCTGCTTCATCAGTCATTCGCCCGGGCGTTGCGCAAAGTGGAATGATGCAGGAATTCATCGCACGTCACCGCGATCCTGAGCGTCGCAAGATTGCTGAGCCACTGCTCGCCCGATATATGCCAGGCACATACGGTGTGATGGTCTATCAGGAAGATGTCTTGACGGTCGCGCATGAGGTTGCGGGACTCTCCTATGGTGAGGCCGATCTTATGCGACGCGCAATGAGTGGCAAGACGCGCTCCTTCGAGCGGATGACAGATCTCAAAGATCGCTTCATCGAAGGCGCAACCTCGCGTGGAGTTGAGGTGCCGGTCGCATTCGAGATCTGGCGGCAGATCGAAAGCTTCGGCGGTTACTCGTTCTGCAAAGCGCATTCAGCTTCCTATGCGGTGCTCTCGTTTCAAAAGGCTTGGCTCAAGGTGCACTTTCCCGCAGAGTTTATGTGCTCGGTGCTGAATAACGAGGGTGGATTCTATCGGCATCAGGAGTATATCAACGAAGCGAAAAAACTGGGAGTGCGCGTCGAGGTGCCGGATGTGAACAAGAGCGAATTCAGGCATACGGTCGATGGCAATACGATTCGTTTGGGCTTCCGGTGTGTCCGGAGTCTCTCGCAACATTCGCTCGAACAGCTTATTGCAAACCGTGAGCAGTCCGGGCCCTATCGTTCGATCGAAGATTTTGCTTCGCGTAGTAGCGTGACTTCCGAAGACGCCTCGCTTCTGATAAAACTCGGAGCATGTCAGAGTTTGCATCCACGGCCAGCCGAAGCTCAAATGATCGTTCGAGGAATGATGCGTGGTGCAAAAGGGAGGACGAAGGTACATGACGCGCTCCTCTTGAATCTTGAAATGCCCGCGATCGCTGCTACTTACGATTTGAGCACATTAAGCGAGTACGATCCACTTTACAGATTCAAACAAGAGCGTAACTGCCTCGGCTTTGCTGTAACGAATCACCCGTATGATTTCCTTCGATGCTATGAGGTTGCTGCACGTGAGCGTGGTAAGCGAATCACGAAGTCGAGTGAACTCAAGAACAGGATCGGAAAGGACGTTACGATCATCGGTCATATCTCAGCCTCGAAAACAACTCACACGAAACGAGGCGAGCGGATGCTCATGCTCAACGTGTCGGATGAACTCGACATGATGGATATTGTGGTCTGGCCCGACGTGCTGCGAACGTATTTCACCGCGCTCTCGACCGCGGAGGCACTCATGATCTCGGGGAGGGTAGCGGAAAGTTTTGGCGTGCAGTCACTGGAAGCGAAGCAGATCGAGAAGCTCGAATTCGCGAGCGAGATTGTTAAAGATCGAACTCGTCAAGCAGTTCAAGCACTCCCGCAATAGTATTCGGCGCGTTTCCTTCGCTGCGATTATTAATGTAGGCGTAGAGCTGCCGTTCGAACTCAAGTTGATTGACGATGAGATCTGTTATCGCTCGTCGCATTTTAGGCAGAACAAGCTGCGTCCGGTTGTAGGGCCCAAACTCCTCGACAGCATCATTGTGCTTGACACCGGGACGGACAAGCGCTCGCACAACCGCAAAATCGGCAGTGAAAATATGTGGAATCTTGATCTGCTCTTCGAGAGGCGGCATCCACGTCTGCTCATTGAGCACATGCGAAACACCGTGATAATTCAAACAATCGAGATACCTTGTGAACGGAGGATTGATGAGCACCGGATCGCGCACTTCAACTGCGTACTTTGCCTCAGAGGGAATCTGCTCCAGGAATCGGTGCAGGTCCCTTACGAAAGCAAGTGGCTCATATCCATCTTGTGGACCGAATGAGCTCCCAAAGAAGAATGGTGAGAACTCGAAGATGATGGGCCCAAGCTTCGATCCGAGTGCAGCCTTCGCAGGTTCAAGCACTCCTCGTGTGAAGGCGACTGGATCGAGATAGGATGAATTAGGCACCGATGGCTTTCCACGCTCTCGAAGTTCTCGCGCTGTCACTGTGTCCGTCACCTTCAGAGCCATCTTGAAGCCTTCGGGAGTTTGATCGGCGTAGCCCTTTAACTGATCGTATGTCGGGAATCTCCAATAAGCACCATCGAAGCAAGTGGTCGGAAACGTTGTTGAATACTCGGAGAGGGCCTCCTTCTGAAAGCGCGTCTTCAGAAAATTCGTCCGCTTGCCGGAGTAATCCTTGTTGTAGACCTGGCCTCGCCAACCTTCATAGATCCAGCTTGACGTCCCGAGCATGATGCCCTTCTTTGCGAGCGAGGAGAGCCTAGGGGCATGGGTCTCAGTTACGAACGTGACGTCCTCGTTTTGCATGTTAGTATTTTTTCCAATAGTCTTTCCCAAGAATCTCCTCAATCCTCACACCAAGTCCGTTCGCGATCGCGTGGTAGGCTTCCAGGCGAAGGTTCTTTGCTTTGCCATTGAGTATGAGCGAGAGCCTTGGTTCGATGTTGTCGGGGTCGCCTTTCATCCGGCTCGCTAAGACGCTCGCCGTTAGACCCTTCTGCTTCATGATCCTTCGAATGTTTGCGATGGGGTCTTTTTTAGGATGCGGCTTATTTGCGTTTGAGTCCATGGGTTGCCAGAGCGAGTAGGTATTTGGTTTGCGTTGAGATAGCTTGCGATCTTTCGGGTCGAGAGATTGCGGTAGACGGTGTGGATCTTCTTGATCACTTCCTGTTCGTGTGGCGCTTCCTGAAGGTGCTTGCCATCTTCTGCAAGTGTGAAGCCATAGGGAACAGCACCAACACGTTCGCCACGCGCTTTCTTGGCTTTCATTGCATCGCGAGTTCGAGTGCGGATCATTGCTCGTTCAATCTTGCTGAATAAGTCGAGCATGCCTCGTTGCATGATGCCGGAGACGTCATCTTCAGGTAGGCCACTCCCCTCACCTGCTGCAGAATGCAGAACTGCTTTACGCTTGGTGAGTGTCCATTCAACGAAGCCCATCAATCGAGGTTCACGCGCGATACGGTCACGCTTAGCGACAAGAAGAACATCACCTTTCCTTATATCATTGAGAATGCGCGATAGACCGGGACGTTTCTCGATTTCAGATGCACCGGAGATTCCTATGTCGTCGTAAACGATGATTTCGTCGGCGCCGATTTTTTCGGCGAGCTTTGTGCAATTTGCTCGTTGTGCTTCGAGACCGAGACCGGAGATGCCTTGATCGTCGGTGGAAACTCTTAAATAGATGTATGCGGTCATGGTTGCATTAGGGAATAGGGTTGTAGAACTACTGTTGGATTGGGGGGAGTTCCAATCCATATATTTGAACTGAGAAGGAAGCAGCGTGGTCCCAATTGTCGTCTTTTTCGGGATCGGCCCTCTCATCTACTGAGTCCGCTTAGCTGTCTCACCCACGTAGATCAACTTTTCTGTGAAAGAACCCACTCCTCGTTCCAGCAAGATCCCGGTGAAACGTAAGAAGGAATTGTTGGAGAATTAGGCCTGTGCGAGCTGGTACTTTGTTATTGTTAAGCTAGCTTGCGATCTTGCGTGTTGAGAGATTGCCGAACACGAGAAGCACCTCCTGTTCCTCTGGTGCTTCCTGAAGCTGTTTACCATCACTTGCAAGAGTGATTCGCGGCTTTTTTTCTCTCGAAAAACAACAGCCGCATCGAATGACTGATGCGGCTGTGTTGTCCTAATCGTTCCGTAGTTCGTTAGCGAATGATCTGGAACGTGCGTGTCTCTTTAAGTTTCTGAGACTGAAGCCTCACGGTATAGGTACCCGAAGGAAGCCCGGACGTTTGGAATGCAAACGCGTGAGTTCCGGCTGCAAGGAGAGGCGTGTCGATCAACCTCGCCACCTCGCGTCCTGTCAGGTCAACTACTACCAAAGAGACTCCTTCCTCCGTCTGATTCAAGTCGATCTCGATGGTCGTTGAGTTCGAAGCTGGGTTCGGATAGACTGGCATGAGCGCCCCCGTCCCACCGGAGCCACCACCGTTCACCTTCGAGAGAGGATTTGTAAGCACGAGAGAGTCCTGCGTTAGAACTTCGCCGTTCGAATCGAGCGTAGTGTAATGTACAGCGGTCGATGCACTCTTGCCAGCCAGAGTAAGATACACGGGTTTGAGATTCGCTCCAATCTCTATAACCGCGACTGTTGTGTCCGTGCCTGCCTCAGGGATTGGGAAGAGATGCACATTTCCATCCTTGCCTTTAAACGTTGACATCAGTACGCTGAAGGCAGTCTCAGGAGGGCCAACTGCGAGCATCGGGTTCAAAGGCCCGGTGCTCAACCTGACGAACCTGATCGTGTGCTTCGCGATGTTCGCGTTAAGCAAATGCAGTGCATAGGTTCGCACTCCACCGATCGAGGTGTCGGATATCTCTCTCCTGAGCGTATCTCCACCCAAGGCGTTCGGCGTTCTCGCAAGAACCGCTTCGGTGACGTCAAAAGTATCCCTTGGATCACCAGCCAAGACGCATCGAACTGTGAGTTCATTTGAGAACTCCGTCAACGACGCGTAATTGTCGTATGTCACGGAGAAGGTCTTCTGCGAACCGGCTCCAATCGAGGTCGCAACCTGGGCTACCCGGTCCACTGCAGAAGTCCCCGCCATCGATGTCAGCGCGACGCCAACGGATCCTTCCAGCTTGACCCCCACAACTGTGATCTCGTTCTCGGGTGGTCCTCCGCTGGCTCGGAAGCTTGGGACTTTGACTGTCAGCGTGCCAGTTGACATATCAGTCATCGTGATCTTGCCGAATGCGGGCACAGCACTATCGAAGCTCAGCTTAGGGCAGCATCCGCCGCCAGTCCAAATGATTATGGTACCATTCCGAAGCATCTGATAGCAAACGTCTGTATCGCACGTTACACAGCTCGTATCTGTGAACGTTAGGCGGACGCAGAAGCGGAGCGAGTCGTAGCATCCAAATAGTCCGTTTGGTGGAGGAGGGAATTGTAACTGCAGCGCCAGCGGAGTAGCGGACATCGCAACCCCGTTTGGAATCGTGCCGTAGGTCACTTCACTGTATGGGCCTGGTGGAGGCGTCGTAAATGGTTGAGGCGGTATTACCAATGGAAGACCACCCCACGTACTCGGTGGCCCAGTAATATATCCCTGTACTGGAGTCCAGTTATTCGCGCCACACTGCGGGCCGAACGTCTTAATTGCGGCTCCTATGATGGATATGGATGCCTTCTCAATCGGCTTGGGTGCAGCAGTTGCATTGAACGTCAGGCTTGTGACATTCGGACCGTACTGACTTTGGGAAAGCGTCGTGGTCTGAATCACCTTTCGGAAACTCTCGCAGCAGTCTGCACATTTTGGCAAGATGAAACAGACAGTGTCCGGTATGCAGCACCAGAGATATCCATTAGTAGTGACCGCCCCATGCAGTTGCGTAGAAATACAGACTGTCTGTCCTCCTGAGCCTCCGTTGAGCGTAACAGTGAATGGCCCGGCCGTTTGGTTGGTTGCCAATCCACCCGTACCAAAGCTTATATAAGATGGTGTGACACTGACGCCAACAGTCGCGGAATTAACCGCCAGATTGTAGGCCGTACCATTCGAACCCGTGTTTTTCACGTAGAAGCTATAGGTGTAGACACTGCTGCCATTACCCGTTTGAGCGCAGACAATAGAACTTCGAGAGAGCGAGTCGCAGCCCGGTACTGGCGGCGGTCTTCTCGGACAATCCATTACTAAAGTATCGAAGCACACGCTCCCATCTTTGCCATACCAGGTAAGCAGCGCTTTTTGCGGTGGATTCACGAGACTATAAGTACAGAAGCTAAGCGGAGTCGTTGTTCCAACTGGAACGAACCCTCCCACTAATGGAGGTACCCAGGTGTTTGCACTCACGCTCCAACCCGATGCTGTCGTGCTGATGCTTGTCAAGGCCACTCCCGGGGTTATCAATTGGATTGAAAGGCTCGTCCAAAAGCTTGCGACCTGGTTTGTGATTGAAAGATCCCAACAGCATTGGCCTTGTGCGTTCGAATTCGCCGTTAGGAGAAATGATTTCGAGTTACACGGACCTATGATCGGACCTCCACCGCAAGTATCCCTGAATACTGCGACGTCGCCGATTTTCGTCTTGTCCATGGTCCCCGGTAGATTATTCATGTCGATGAAATAACCAACCTTGCTGTAAAAATTTGGGGCGACCGGTACGTTAGAATTTCCAGACTCTGGCGATCTTTGAATTCCATACACAGTACCTCCAAAGGTTAGGTCATTCAGAAGATAATCACCCGATGCCCAGATAACAGAGTCACACGCCGAAGTGATGTGCCGGATAGTATCATACCCACGATAATCGTAATCAGCTCCTCCCGAACTGTTCTCATAAGTTGCGACCCCAGTCCCCTGTCCAATGTATATCTCTTTGGGCCCGGGATTCCAGGTTATCACGCCGGAACTGAATGTTCCACTAAATTCGAGCACTCGCGCCTTATGTGGCAGCGCACAGTGAGGATCGCCTGGATCACTGCCAGAACTCGAGGCTCCTCTTTCGGCCAATAACATCTTCAACCCGTCACTTGAAAATTGGATGTCAGAAACGGGCATCGAGTAATCTGTTGCTGTGCCGAAAGATGGGAGCCTTACTTCAAACTGATCCGTCGAAGGTATTGGTGCTCCTGTGATCACATTTAGCTGCACCGATCGAATAATGTTTGCCATACTCGAAGACCGGGTTCCATAGTCCAATACCCAAACACTATAATAGAGGCGATTCACGATCCTGTTATACCCAATTCCCCATAGCAATTCGCCGAGAGGAGCATACCCAGGAGTTCCACCATCGCCCCCCATCGTCGGATTGCTAAGGCCAGAAGGAGGCGCGATCGGTCCATTTCCTAGAAGGGAGACAGTCCCAACTGCCCCAGGATCATAAATGGAAACGACGTTGCCGGTAATCGCATCAATCCCGTATATTCTGCCATCCTCCATATTCGTGACAAACAGTTGGTCATGTTTTGGATCGTAGCAGATATTACCAAGTGCTGGCCCATCGTTCGTTCCGTTTCCGTTCGGAAGTTTGCTGGTGCCGAGAATTGCCGCCGGTAGCGTTGTTTGTGGTACAGAGGTTACGAAGTTCGAAATAGCCCCAGTCGGATAGCCGAGCTTGTAAATCCCTCCTGGCCCAGCTGGACCAAACTGATATGCATTCGCTGGATCATAACCAAAGTTTACGGATGGGAATGTACACTTAGTATAGTAGCAGCGTGTAGCGGTAGTGTAAATGTTATTCCGTTTGTCAATTGCGATGCCAAATACCTGTCCGAGATTGCTTGCTTTCCACGAAAAATTTGGACCGCGGTAAACAGGCGCCGGCCAATTTGTGGGAGATGTTGTTGGGAGTGCGTAGGGAAATGGCGGGTGCGTATTATAAATGCCGATAACAAATTTGTTTGGATCTGGAGCGGTTGTTCCACGTCCGGAGAAATTGGTTGCGACCACCTGGCCCGGGAGCTGCTGGGGCATTGGGCCAGCGTAGTCCGGGGCCTGCGCTTGAGAATTAGAAGAGGCCAGAAGGATCCATGAACAACACACGATCCCAAAAATTCTGAATAACCATTCGAAGCTGTTCAAGTAGAAGAGATGCCGTCGTGCGCTGTACGAATGGTCTAAACGTATGCCTGAAGATGCGAGCCCTTGTTTTTTCATAATGGTGAAGAAATGTGCCGAGGTACTCTTTTGCGGAGCGGTTAGGAGTCGCACAGAGTTCGGGGGCAAAATGATTGCCGAAGTCGGGAAAGGAGTCGCGACGGGCGCGGTTCGATTCGAGGCTAGGAAGTCAACTCAATAGTTCACAAATTTACGAACACATTTCGCTCTTCCTCTTATCTTTTGTCTTTCGAGTTGCAAAACTTTCAGATATCCGCTCTCATCGCACAAGCATCATCGGGAATCGAGTCATTTCTCCATTGGCTCGGATAACACCAGAATACATCCCGGGGGCAATACCCGCCGGGTTCCATTCAAAGGAGTGTCCGCCTGCATTGAGTCTTCCAGAGAAGATCTGTGCGACTTGCTGGCCGAGGAGATTCATGATCGATACCTCTACTGCACCACTCACATTGGAAGAGAACTCTATCCTAGTTCTATCAGAGAATGGATTTGGGTAGTTGCTGAAGGATGTCATTGACGAGGCGGTTGATGTAAGGGTAGCGAGTTGAGAAAGTGGACGCTTCCAAACTCCAACTCCCTCTGTTCCAACAAACACACTTGATCCACTGATCGCGAAAGCATCGACGTAAATTGCATTGCCAGTCAAGCCCGTTTGAGCCAGATGCCATGTTGTGCCATTATCGGAAGTGCAATAGAGGCCTTTGTTTGTCCCCGAATAGAGATTGGAACCAACGACAGCGAGGGAAGGGAAATAAGTATCAACGGGTAAGTTTCCAAGAGCGGAAGTCCAATTCGCGCCATTGTCGGATGAACGATAAATTCCAGCAGGACCGCTAAAATTGGATGTCCCAGCAAAGATATTTCCTCCGAAGACTGCGAGGCCCGAGTACGCATAATTGCTCGTGTCGGGTAAACCAGTGTTGACTGCTACCCAACTTGCTCCATTGGTTGACGAGCGAAAAATGCCTCCATGGAGCGTCCCAGCAAAAAGATACGATCCATTCGATAAAAGAGAGAGAACAGGGAAATTCTCCATGCCGGTATTTCTCTTTGTCCAGTTCACACCGTCATTGGTCGAGAGAAAAACTCCAGCGCCAAACGTCCCGACATAGAGATTCGAACCAACCGTCAAGAACGTTTCGATGTTGTTCGCTCCAAAAAGATCATCGTTAACGGAAACCCAGTTCGCCCCATTATCAACGGACCGAAAAACACCATAATTGAACATCCCCACTAACATACTGGAACCGGTCACTCCCAGCGCATTGACATAAAGTTGCGGTAGCCCGTTATTCACCTGAGTCCAACTTGTACCGTTATTCGATGAGATAAACACACCTGAGTCATGAGTGCCCGCAAAGATGTTCGTGCCACTTACCGCGAATGAACTGACCGTCATTTGGCTCATGATCCCGGCTGGATCGGTTTGAACCCACTGACTCTGCGACTCTGGCACAGCTCCGAATAGAATTGCGAAGTTTGTAATCAGAACGAGTGCAAATGTGCGGCACTCTAGTAAATTCTGATAGACCTTTGATGAAAGGGCTTGCATGTGGTTGTTTCTAAATACAACTTGATCTTTGATTCTCAGTACACGCGGGCCTTGCAAAGCGCAAGGCCCGCATGGGACATGGTTGACTCAATGAATGACCTTGACAGTTGCGGTAGTCTGTCCGCTTTGTGTCGAGAGCCGGACGTAGTAGCTTCCTCCGGTGAGCTGACTTACAATGAAATTCGCAATGTGTTCACCCTGGATTTGATAGCCTTCGGCAAGAACGCCGACCGTCATTCCAAGAGTGTTGATCATTTCGAGTTTCGCTGTTTCATTCGCACCGAGTACATAATGAACTGTGATTGTCGTCCTTGCAGGATTTGGTACTATTGACCTGATTTCGATGTCCTTGGTCGGTTGGATCGCTCCTGTAGGAGGAGTCACGCTACTGACTGTGCTCGAAGCCTGAACTGTGTCAGTCGAAAGTAGATTCGCTTCGTTATCATAGAGGCCAAGATATAGTACTGGCTTCTTCGAAGTATCGCCTGAATGGCTTATGAAGACATAGAACTGCATTGAGGAACTGAAGGGGCCATTTGTATCTGGTTCGAGTCGGAAGAGGGCAGTATGCTTGTTCTGCACGAACGTTTGCGGCCTGGTAGTTGGTAGGCTGTCCATCTGACTTTCCCAGATACCTCCGCTTCCCCCAATTATGATATCGCCAGTATCAGCCACAGATGCAGTCGCAAAGCCCAACCTGGTCTTCGGGAATTGTGTTGGATCGATTTTGATCGGAATGACGTAAACCCTTCCGACACCGCTCATCGACGCTTTATTCCAGCCTGTGCCGTTCGTCGGTTGACTAGGCGACCACGAAGGAATGGAATCCAAGCAGCTATCACCATTCGCGTAATGGATGACCACGCGAATGCACCATGCGGAAGGCATCACTCCATAATTCAGCCCAAGGTCAAACGAAACCCTGTTCTGCGACGGAGGCGTGCCATAGACCGGCAGTACCCCAGTGATCGGCAAGCGCTGATAGTTGTCGCTGATATTGAACGATGAGTAGGGTAGCAATGTGTGTGGGGCTGGCGTTGAGCTACGATACACAATCGCGTTGCCACCGTTGACGTATGCCAGGTTTGAAACTGGCAGGCCAGTCGCACAATCAATATATTGGAGATTGATTGTGGTGATCGGGCTGCAAGTATGGAGATGATAGATAGTGAACGTCTTCCATTGCTCCTGAAGGTTTGTATATGCGCTTGGCGTTATACCAATAGTATCACAATAGCAGCATGGAGCTGCAGAGGCGGTATCTATCCCGACAGTGACACAAACGTTTGCTGGTTCGGCAGCCAAACATGTCTGTGCAGAGCCGGTTGGATAACACTGGTATGCAAATGAATTGCATGCCGTAGACCCGAGTGTCGCATTGGCGGGGACGGTAAAGGGGACTATCACCTGAAGCGATGCGCCTGGAGCAAGGGTTGTTGAGGTGCCTGCCGAGACCGAGAATGCGTAGGTTCCGTAATTGGGAAACGTCGATTGCCACGGTCCAGAAATCGAGCCGCTCGGGTTCGTCACACTACAAAAACCACCACATATTTCAGTTCGTTTTGGATTAACCGTCCCTGCTAGACTCAAAGGATTACCACCAAAATAGGAGGCAGTGAAACCTGCGGGAAGCGATGTAAGTGGTGCGGATAATGGAAATGCCAACGCACTGCTCCGCGCTGCATAAGGTGGAAGCACTCCGATGTCGCCAGAATGGGGTAGGATATCCGTAATGCAGAGATTGGCGAGCGAAATGTTTCCTGTATTTGTCACGGTAAGAAGATATTCGCCATTGCCGCCTGGGGGTATCGTGGCTGACGAACTCCAGGTTCCGCTAGTTCCGCTCCGCACCTGCTTTTTCGCAATGACTGTGCTCTTGTTGCTCACTACTAAACACGCGTCATCTGAGAGCGCGGGATCTGCGTTCGCGGCAGAGACCGTGAAATGATTGCAATAAGAACCTGGCAACGTCGGAGGGACCGTGTCGATCAGGGCATTGAACTCAATAATGAAGTACAATGGCGTTCCGTCGCACTGAGCCGGTAGCTTCGGAATCGTCCAGACACAATTTGTGGCCATTGGACTGGGAGATATGAGTGACGCCCCGAGCATACCCTGCGTCGCTTGCGTGAAGGTCGGTTTAAAAGAAGTGTCACAATTCGGGGTGGAAGCAGTGAGCCAAGTACCGTGAGGCAGAATTGGGCCGTAATAGTAGCTCGCCCCTCCTTCATAGGTGAACCCAGCGGGCAATGCATCGGTAATGGTTGTCTGCGTTGTTGCCGCGCTACCTACATTAGCGACTGCGATCCTGAAGCGTACAATATCTCCCGGGTACCAAGGGCCATTCGGTGATGCACCGGGAGAAGTACCGCCACTGCACTTTCCCACAAATGCCTTCTCGGCGACCAGGTGCGGAGAGGTTACGCTGATGGTGTCGACGCAGGTGTTTAACGTGTCAGAAGTCGCAGTATGCATTACAACCGTATCTATCATGATCTGTCCTGCAACCACCGCCGCGCCTGTTTTGAAATTTGTTGCGCGGACACAAACGTCTATATAATTGGAAAACGAATTGGACCCTACGGCTAACGGCGGTCCAGTATATGTCCACCGAATCTTGCTTACAGGCATGAGTGAGGTGGGAATTGCATCAACTCCACTACTGGTTCGAGGAGTTGGCAACAGCGTAGTCCAACTCGTCCCTCCATGCGTCCAGACCTCCTCTTTAACAGACCAGACCCCAGGAGTCCCTGGAGGAGGCATCGTGGTAGTTATTACCGATACGTCAACGAAGCCTGGGATTGTATCCGTCATGACGAGTCCAGTTTGTGAGACTGTGCCTGTATTTTGATAACTAATTTGATATGTTCCACAGCAACCAGGTGTGATCTTGTCTGGGCTATAGTATGCATTGTACGGGTCGTAGGTCGGTTCGTAAAAAATCTTGGAAAGACTCCCAATCGACTTTGCCGGACAAATCTTTACCGAGTCCTTCGTCGTGTCCAGAATTGCTGTACTTGGGCAAACTGTCTGAGACCGCCACAAACCGGTTCCTCTGATCCATCCTGTGTCGCCACATGGAAAATTGACATGGATGTAAAGTGTCCAGGTAGTTGTGGTAACTGGAAGCGATATGCTTGGATCAAGAGTGACATTGACTACATTCGGATTCGAAGTGCTGATGATGGAATTCCACTGATTGGCATAGGCGGTGTTGACTGTCGAGTGTGAGATGGGGCTGGTGGTGACGTCGGTAATAACCGCTCCCGACGATGCCGGGAACGAGAAATTTAATGTGACCGGACTCAGGTTTAATCCGCCGTAGGTTCCGTTCGGATTGTATACATCGACTAAGAATACGATATCGTTGCCCGGGCAAGCGGCGCATCCAGCGTATAGGCCATGATAATTGAAGCGCCAGTTGTTTGATGCTATTGCCGATATGCAGGCCGGAGCGGAGAATACCCATTTTGTACCTCCTCCCAGTTCTTGTATGCGCGCCGTATCACAGACAGTTAGGCCAGGACACGTAGTGCCCGCCGGGAATTGTACGATAATTGAAAGTACGCCTGAACCCGCGCTTGCCGTTATTCCTGTCAGGGTATATTTGACAGAATTATGAGCATAATCTATCACAGGTATGGTGGCTAAAGGACCCGCAGGACTTGCTGACTGCACCAGAAGCGGAGATGGCAAATCGTCCTGAATAATGAGCGTGCCGGACGCGGGGGCCCCGGACCAGCTAAAACCAATTTGAAATTGAAATTGAACACCGCTCTGGATACTCGTAATAGACGTTGATGGGGGCGTTGTCAGGGTTGAACTATTGATCGTGAGGGTGGATCCATATGCTACTTCCAAAAGAAGGAATACAGCAAAGAAGGCGGTAAAGGGCGCAGATGCTGAGTTGAGAGTTCTGAAGAATTTCTGGGATAAGCTCAAGTGCAAGAAGTTGCAAATCAAGTTGTCCGATACAGATGTAGGTTGGGTCTCTTGGGAATTCATGACTATTCTCTCCAAATTGGAAGCATTTTCTCGCACCCAGAAACGGGTGGTTATAAGTGATTCAAATATTGCCCAATCGCCCTCGAATAAGAAGTGCACATGGTCATCTCTTTAGCACGGGGAGTCACAAAAAAACCGTGACTTTAGTCACGGTCAATAAGAGCCGTCACAAAAAAAAGAGAATTATGACTTCGTCTCGAGAAGTCCTTGCTTTCGGGCCCAGTCCGCTGCTGCGATACGGCTAGAGAGTCCAAGTTTGCTGTAAATCGTGGACATGTGATTCTTAACTGTTCCTTCTGAGAGGAATAGCTTTTCCGCTATCTCCGCGTTGCTTTTTTCGATGAGGCAGAGTACCTTCAGTTCTGTCTTCGTAAGATTTGCCTTTTGGATGGCGGAGTCTGTTTGCATCAGTTCCGTTGCGGTTGAAGGGCTGATCCAGGTGCCTGCTTCACGTAGCGCAGCCCAGCGTACAGCCTCGATGATCCGCTCACGCTTTTCTTCCTTGATCAAGAATCCATTGGCCCCAGCCTCCAACACAGCGCGGGCACGCTGTTTCTGATAACCAGTCATCACAAGGATCGGAGTGGTATCACCATTCGCCCGGAGTTCGCGAATAACATCAAGGCCGTGCTTATCTGGCAGATGTAGGTCGAGCATGAGCACATCAGGAGTGAAGGATTGAATGCTGGAGAGAACATCCTCACCCCGATTTGCTTCTGCGACGACTGTTATATCAGGTTCGGCATCAAGCCAAGACTTGATTCCTTTACGAACCATTTCATGATCGTCTACAATAAGAACACGAACCATAACTCAGGCTTTGATTGGTTGAGCGCTTAGGCTTTTTGCTCGCGGAAGCGAACGCTGCGAGTCCAAAAAGTCCTCGGTGTCAAATAGATAACCCTTATTCTGGTAATTTTCCGTGGCGTCGATGAGATACTAAGTTTGGCCCCGATCTCATTCGCATAGGCGTACATTAGGATCAGCCCATAGTGCTTGCCACGTCGGAGTGCATCAAGTATCGAAGGGACTTCGAATCCGCGTCCATCATCCACTATCTCCAAAGAGAACATCCTACCCTCACGGGTGAATCGAACACTGACTTCCCCAGCGTCTGAATGCCTCTTCACGTTTGCAAGCGCTGTACGAAATATACGAAATAAGTTTTGTTGAACCTTTAATGGAAGGGAGTCAGGCTCAGGCTGGATCTCACTTGCTATCCGAATCTCCGGATTGTGTTCTCCAAAGCTTTCCAGAAATTGAGAGAGTTCTTGCGCCAAACCATTCTCAAAATGAGGAAGCTGGAGTTCTCCGGTGACAGCCCTCAAATCCCCACGTACTTTTTTTAGAATAGCTTCGAGCTCAGAAGTGGGGTTTTGCCCGAAAGCACTTGTTTCCTCGGCCGTACCCTCAAGTAGGAATCGGGTCGCGTAGAGATCTTGGAGCGGTCCGTCATGCAACTCTCCGGCAAGGTTAATGCGCTCATTCTCTAATGCATGATCGAGCATGACCTGATAGGCACGGTCGCGAGCGTGGATTCGGAGGACCCATGCGAGGATTAGTGCAGATAGGCACAGAGCTACAAGTATTTGAAACCACCGTGTTCCCCAGTAAGGCGCAGCGATGAAAATATTTATTGCTATCCCTGGGGCATCCCACACACCTTGCACGTTCGCGCTCTTTATCCGAAGGATGTAATGTCCGGGTGACAGATTGTTGTACGCCCCGCTGTTACGATTCGCGCACTGCAGCCAGCGATCATCCCCATTCTGTAGCATGTATGCATAGCGATTCTTGGCAGGGCTTGAAAAATCGAGAGATGCAAATTCAAACGAAAGGTAATTCTGGTTGTAGTCCAGAAGAACCGTGTCGCCATCCTCTAGCTCACTTGCATACAGCTTGTTCGAGACATTGAACGACGTGACTGCCAACGGCGCGCCACGATCTTTCTGAATCACCTGATCTGGAAAGAAGCTAGTAACGCCATGATTACCGCCAAAAAACATCTCCCCCGAAGGTAGCATCGCCGACGCATTCGGTTGAAATTCGGTGTCTAACAAGCCATCATCGAGATCATAATTACTAAATGTCTTGAGATTCGCATTAAAGTGGCTGATTCCGCGTCCGGTTGTCATCCAAAGGCTCCCAGTTTTATCTTCGAGAATGGAGTAGATAATGTTACTCGGTAAGCCATCTTGCTCTAGGAAGCGTGTGAACTGGCCGCTCTTGCTGTCCATGAGGTTCAGTCCTCCACCCCACGTCCCAATCCAGAGCCGCCCTCGTGAGTCTTCATACAATGTCGCTACGGAGTTATAACTCAGAGTACGGTCGTCAGCCGGATTGTTCAAGAAGGATTTAAACTTCCCTGTAACGCGATCGAGCTGGAAAAGACCTTCGGCTCCGCCGATCCAGAAATTACTGTTATGGTCTTCCAGTATGGCGTACACCCCATGCAAACCAGAGCGTCCTACCTCTGATCCAGGATATACATAAGAAAAAATACTGTCGCTTCGTGTATCATAGCATAACAGTGTAGCAGCGCGTTCTTTTTTGGTTGCGCAACCAAGCCAAATCCTTGACTCCCGATCGCAATAGACAACGTATCCGCTCTCCCCCGGCGGCAGAAAATCAGGCGCGGCGTGGGGATGAAAGTATCGAGATGCAGCCAACAACTCTCTAGGGGACGTTCTTGTGGTGATCGGCACCAGTCCCAACTTTCCCACCGATTGCAATAAGCAAGGGCCGGATGATACTGCAAACCAAGTGTTACCTAATGGGTCCTCGGCGATTCCGTTCAGAGGCGCGAGTCCGGCGCCCGGTCGAGTAATGATATGCCGTTTGGACAAGTGAAATTCGTTATCGTTCTTAGAGAGTTCGAACAATTGGCCCGACAACATCCCAGCCAAGAGTTTTCCTTGTCTGTTTACATGAAGTGATCGGACCGTTTGCGGCTTCATTGACGCCATATAACTATCGCTTTGAAGAGTGTGCTTTCTAAAAATTAAGGCATCCTTATTCAGAACATAAAGGCCATTGAAGGAGCCAATCCATAGGCGCCGTTGCCGATCGAATAGACCACAAGTGAAGCAGTTGTCGTACGAGTTGCCAAGTTCGTGGGTATTTACGTTCAGTGGGTTTATCGAACATTCCTCAGGATCCATGACGAACAAACCATTAGAAGTACCCATCACGGTCATACAGGTACCGACCCGCTCTTCGATTTCGCTTGGTTCTTGCAGCACAAAGTAAATCGATCCGGATAGTTTGAGCGAGCCCCATCTCTGAGTCGGCTCTACTAAAGGGAGGGCCCCTGAGCAGAATAAACGTATTCTTTCGTTCTTGGACGCCCCCTGATATAGATAATAAGGACTGCTTGCCAAAGGCCAGATCGACCCGATTGAAGAATTAGGAAACGCCTGGGGAGCAGTCAGGAGGCGAGATGAGCATGCTCGAGGATCAAATTCAATTGGCGCTCCGGACGCATTGACGATAATTGTCCCGCTTGCACTTTCAAATAGCGACCTAACATTATTTGGGGATCCGCCCCCGATACCTCTTTGGAGAAATGCATATCTCCACCATGAGCCCGTTTCGCGATCAAAGCAGTTTAGTCCGTCTTCTAGGGTTCCCGCCCACAGTCTTCCTTTCGAATCACACAAGAGTGAAGTAACGTAATTTGAACTCAACGAAAGAAGATTGGTGGAGTCATAACCATAGTGATGAAACTTGCCAGTTCGTCGGTCAAGCGAACTCACCCCTCCTCCCTGAGTACCTATCCAAATTGAATGAGCGCTATCCTCGCATAAAGACGTGATGACACTGTTCTGAAGCCCCGAAGAATCTTGGGGTCTGGCGTAGAAGTGCTTAAAAGAATATCCATCGTACTTGTTGAGCCCATAATATGTCCCGATCCAAATGAAGCCCTTAGTGTCCTGCAGTATGCAAGTGATTCTACCCTCAGACAGACCATCAGATGTTCCGAGATGCCTGAAGCCGGTGGCATTCGGAAGAGTTTGCGAGCGTGCTGGAATTTGAAATAGGGTTAGGGCAATGCTTAACAGGCATGTCAAACATGCTGCGGGAGCGATATGCCCTTTGGGACAATCAAGCATCAAGAAGAAGATTAGGGACTGTGCAGGATCGCAATATAACTCTCGCTTGGAGACGGGTGACATTCCGGAAGCTGCTCAAACTAAAAGCACAAACCTTGACTCTGGACATATCCAGTTGCCCGCCGCCGGACCTTGAACTTCAAACATAATCGACTTTTTCAGAGTCAGAATTCCGGCGCGAGGATGAGCGGAAAAGACTAAATTTGTTACTCCCTTGTTACTGGACACCTTGGAATAAGGCCATAAAAAATGCCCTAAGTCATTGACGATCAATAACTTAAGGCATGTAGAAAGTGGACCCAAGGAGATTCGAACTCCTGACCTATTGAATGCAAATCAATCGCTCTACCAACTGAGCTATGGGCCCGTTTTGGGCAAGTATGAACTATGAAGTATGAAGTATGAGTCCTAGACGCAACATTCGTGCTTCATAACAAACTTACCGGTGAGAGGCAAATACGAACTTCGGCTGTTGTACGAATCCTTTCATACTTCATACCTCATACTTCATACCTGCCCCACGTGGGCCTAAGTGGAGTTGAACCACTGACCTCCCGCTTATCAGGCGGACGCTCTAACCAACTGAGCTATAGGCCCCGATAGGACGGAGACGCCGTCTTTTCGAGCGCGCAATTAACGGAATTGCAGATTTGAGCGTTCCATTGATAGCAAAATATGGTCAAATTGTCCTCGTATTTGGAACCATTTTTGCGCTATTTTATGTTTTATTATATCGTCACAGTTGGGTCCAAAAGTTTACTCTAATAGACTCTCCCCATTCATTGAGTGGGTACTCAAATCATTGAGAAAATGAGAGACTCACGCAGCGCCGCGCTCTCTCTAAAGCAATCAATTTATGCCTGTTTCTCTTTCACAAAGAAAAGCTCTAATTATGAATTCCAGACTACCCACCACTCAAATTGAGTCAAAAAGAGCAAAATTCATGAAAAAAGTTTTCACACACACGCCTAACCCTAGCTGTTCGGCACGCTCATCACGACCTATGTTTTCTTCAGAGGATACCGGGAGCTAGGATTTATCTTCGTGCCAGTAACTTTTCTCGTCCAAAGACATGAGCAAGAAAGACCCGCGGGTCGATGCCTATATCGCGAAGGCCCAACCATTCGCGCAACCAATCCTCAATCACATCCGTGAGGTCGTTCACATGGCCTGCCCGGATGTCGAAGAAAAGATGAAGTGGAGCTTCCCCCACTTTGATTACAAAGGTGAAATGATGTGTTCGATGGCTGCCTTCAAACAACATGCGGTCATGGGGTTTTGGAAAGCAGCGCTGATGTCTGATCCACAAAAGATCATGTCGAACGAAGAAAGCATGGGGCACTTCGGGCGTATGACTTCAGTAAAGGATTTACCGAACGACAAGATCCTGATTCAGTACATCAAGGAAGCCGTCAAACTGAATGATGAAGGTGTGAAACTCGATCGACCAAAAGCCACGAAAGAAATCAAGGTCGATCCGCCAGATTATTTCATGAAAGCGATCAGCAAGAACAAGAAGGCACTAACGACCTTTCAGGAATTCAGTCCGAGCAACAAACGCGACTACGTTGAATGGGTGACCGGAGCGAAGGCTGAAGCGACGCGCGACAAGCGCCTGGAAACGGCAGTTGAATGGATGGCCGAAGGCAAGATTCGCAATTGGAAGTACATCAGGAAGTGATCATACTCCATCTGCCAACAATTTAGTCAGAATATTTCACCAGTGAATCCAAACTCTGAAAAGCCTCTCGATAAGTGGATGACATGGCTGCTTAAGAAGCGATTTGGCGGCAATCCCGCTGGCATAGAAGGGATGTTTCCTGTACGGGACAAAGTGATTGAGAATGCGCAACTGAAAGAAGGCAATGTGCTACTCGATGTTGGCACCGGCGATGGTCTGATCGGTTGCGCTGCGCTTGAAAAAGTTGGAGCGAATGGTAAGGTGATCTTCAGCGACATTTCACAGGATGCGCTAGACTATTGCAAAGAATTTGCTAATGAGGTAAACGCGCTCGATCAAACAGACTTTGCACTTGCCTCCGCAGCTGATCTCAGCAGGATCTCTGATGCGTCGGTCGATGTAGTTACTACTCGCTCGGTTCTCATTTATGAGCTAAACAAGAAGAAGGCATTTGAAGAGTTTTATCGCGTGCTTAAACCTGATGGAAGAATCAGTCTCTTCGAGCCGATCGCAAAGGTGGTTTCGCAACTTCAAAAGCCCAATACTTACCTTGGCTATGATGCACTACCGATTAAAGACCTATTTAAGAAGGTGATGAAAGCCTTCACCTGGAATAACAATCCGGATAATCCAATGGGCGATTTCGACGAGAGAGATCTCGTGAATTTTGCGGTTGCAGCCGGCTTCTCGCATGCGAAAGCAGACCTCGAGATACAAGTTGGCAAAGCAGGCATGTTCGCGGGTCAATGGGATCGCTTTTATAACGCGAGTATGAATCCTAACGCCCCGACGCTCCGCGAAGCTGTCGAACAACAGTTGTCTGACGAGGAGGCGATGATCTTTGTTGAGCATATGCGACCGCTCGTTGAAGCTGGTGATGGATGGGTGACGCAGGTGCTTTGTTATCTCACCGCCAGTAAGTGATCGCTCTCATCACTAGATTTGCAGCAATCTGATTCACGAACGAACATGAATAAAGAACCAGTCATTAAGCGCGTCGAAGCATTTCGTATTGTGGGCATTGAACGCTATACTGTAAACGGCCTTGCATCAATTGGGGAAGCATGGGATGCGTTCTTTCCTCGATTGGAAGAAGTGAAGCACAGGAGCATTCCGCCTGTCTATTATGGATATGAGGATTACTCTCGCGATCTCGTTATGACGCCAGGAGAATTTCCGAAGTATTTCTTCCTTGCAGGGGTAAAGGTTGAAGAATTGGCTGATATTCCACAGGGGATGGTCGGCAAGGAAGTACCGTCTACAAATTGTTCGGTGTTCACGTATCGAGGTCCGCTTCAGGATCTGCATGAATCTTTCCGCTATATCTATGAGACATGGCTGCCAGGTTCTGGATTCAAAATGGATCCCGCGATTTCCGCTGACTTTGAGCGGTATCCAGAGCGCATCACGGACCCCGCGAATGCGCTCGTCGATATACATGTTCCTGTCGTGAAGAAGGCAACGTGAGCCAATGGCAAAAGCTGGCTACTCTCCTCGCTCACTTCAGGAGAAGCTTGGGATCAAGCCTGGAATGACCGTCGCTTTGCTCAACGCACCTGAAGATTATACTCAGACTTTGGGTCCACTCCCTGTTTCAATAAAGATAAAGCGCTCGCTGAAAGGAGGCAACTTCGACTTCACTCAGTTCTTTACGCGTTCACTGGCGGACCTTGTGGGCGAGATCGAGCCACTAAAAGCCGCGATGAAGCAGTCCGGCATGCTCTGGATCTCCTGGCCGAAGAAGACTTCCGGCGTTTCGACCGATCTCAATGAGAACATTGTCCGCGATTTTGTGCTTGAACAAGGACTCGTTGATATCAAGGTTTGCGCGGTCGACGAAGTCTGGTCGGGGCTGAAGTTTGTCGTTCGAGTGAAGGATCGGAAGAAATAGGCATGCGGGAAAAAGAAGAACACGTTGAGCGATCGTTCGATGAGCAATTTGCGCATGGCGTTGAGCTTTTCAACCGTAAGGAGTTCTTCGATTGCCATGATGCCTTCGAAGAACTCTGGATGGAGGAGCGTGGGGAGCGGCGTTTGTTCTTACAGGCACTTATTCAGGCCGCCGTAGGCTGCTATCACCTGCAGAATGGGAATACAACGGGCGCGATCAGCCAGTATCATAAATCGCTCGCTAAGCTCGAACTCTATCCTGATGCGTATCTTGGCCTGAATTCGGGAAGGCTCGCAGCGGAGCTCAGGCTGTGCCTGTTGGGCGCGGAGGCGATGATGCAGGCCGGCGTCAATTATGAGGTCGATGAGAGCTATTTTCCCTCATTACATGGAAGTGTTAATTTTGCGTAAGATTTTTGGAGCCCTCTTAACATTCTTTGTGTTTATCAGGTGACTAAGAGCGCAATTTTTATTTCGACTATAGGAGACCCTGCATGGCAATCATGATCACGACCGAATGCATCAACTGCGGTGCATGCGAACCAGAGTGCCCGAACACCGCGATTTATGAAGGCGGCGCTAACTGGACCCTGGCTGGCCAGTCGTACGGACCAAACGACCCGAGCCCTTCGGGAGCTGTGGGGTTCTTTTCGGCAGACTACTTTTATATCGTGCCTGACAAGTGCACCGAGTGCGTAGGCTTCCACGATGAGCCGCAGTGTGCAGCGGTATGTCCTGTCGATTGCTGCGTGCCTGATCCGAATTGGGTCGAGCCGAAAGAACAGCTTGAAGCGAAAGTACAGTGGCTCGAAGAAGTCGATCCAGGTCGCAAGCGCTAAGTTTGTTGTTTGAATGTTGAAGCCGGTCTGTGAGAGCAGATCGGCTTTTTTGTTCAGGGTGACTGGTATGTAAACGAGGGAACAGGACTCCCGGCATGGCGTTGTTTCATGGCAATTCGTCATCGCCAGTTTCTCGCATTGTAAGTTTATCCAGTTGTAATTGTCTTCGAAATCACCGAGTCCGAAACGCCAGGGCGCCAAGGGACCTCAAGCACGATCGCCATGGCTGATCTACACTGCAGGGATACTAGCGCTCTATGCTGCTGCTTCGTTTGTACCCCATGGCTCTCTCTGGGGGTTGGACAATCTAAAATATCTGCCGCGTTGGTTGAGTGTCGCGATTCTCCTGGCGTGCGTCAGCCTCATCTTCTGGAAATCTCAAAAGGGCCGTACCAAGGTTGTTCGGAAGTCTAGTTCAACCCTATCGCTCTATCTCGCACTGCTGGCGATCGTTAGCTTTGGTATCTTCTATTCGTTGCCGATCGCGACGACGATCTATGGCGATGAAGTTCAAATCTCAAAAGAATCGATCTCCCAATTCGATGCTTCGTGGTTCACCGATGTCATTACGCCGAATTTACTCGAGGGCAAAGAGGCTCTTACGATGGCAATTCATCGAAGCCTGGCCGTCATCTTTTCACAGCCCCTTGCTCAGATCTTTAAGCTGGTAAGTGCGCTTTGCGGATCGATGTTCGTTATGCTTTGGGGACGATTTGTTTTCAAAAGCCCTCTGAACGATGACCTTCGCATAGCCCTCTTCGTCGCAGGCATATCTGGCGGAGCAATGCTTGTTTTCTTTGGCCACGTGGAGGTCTATGCTCTGCCAATGTTAGGCAGTCTCATTTTTCTTCTGCACGGGATCCGTGTGCTGAAACGTGAGTCACCGTTCTGGTCGCTGCTGCTTCTCTTCGTGGTCATCGTCAAGCTGCATATCATTACCATTCTCTTCCTTCCCGCGCTGATCTATCTATTTCTTGAATTGCGTCGACAGGACACGGATGCCGTCGGTCAGAGTGCTGTAAGTTGGAAGCAGGTCATTTTGTTCATCGTCATTCCTTCGTTGCTAATCGGACTTGGAGCATATTTCTTTCTCTTCCACTCTTACGACGAGCCCTACATTGGAGACAAGGCTCGCCAACTGCAGCAATCATTCTTACCGCTCACTTCTGGTGCCCCGCCCTACGATCACTACAGCCTGCTTGCACCGGCTCACTTGCTCGATCTCGTCAATGTCTTTCTTTTTGTTGGGGGCCCGGCGTTTTTGCTTCTGATCGGGATGCTGTCCTTTGCGCGAAAATCGCTTAAGTGGGAAACCCAGCTAGTGAAATATGCGGGGCTCGCATTTTTATTCCCGTTTATCTTCTTTTGCGCAATGAACCCGACGCTCTCGATCGCACGAGATTGGGATATCTATGCGCTTATCTATCCACCTTTACTACTGCTGCTCTTTGCGCTGTTATTCGAGCGTTCGAGTGAGCATGAACGATTGTCCATCTGGAACGGATACTTGAAAAGAGCCGCCCTTGCATTCGGACTGCTCTCATTGCCGGCAATTATCGTTAACATCCGCCCTGAACTAATCTCATCGCGGTTATTCGATCTATCCGACCACGTCTATCGAACATATTACGCCGGCTCGCATTACTTCATGTCAGCGGCGCTTGAGGCCTCGACTCCTGAGGATAGGTCTGAAAAATTATCGACCTTACTCAAAAGCATTCGTGCTGTGCATCGCGGGGCCAACGACGAAGAGGGAGCTGGAATGCTGGTCTGGCGTGCGAAGTTGTTACTCGCCGACCAACAAATCGACAGCGCAATGATCACCTTGAAGGAAGCGCGAGTGTGGGATCCACGGTTACCAGCCGTGCTGCAGTCTCTTGAATTGGTCGCTGGTGCGATCGGGGATACCGCCGCAGCAAGAGGGTATCTTCAGGAGTTGGTGAAGTTGGATCCATCCAAAGAGAATGTGGATCGACTTAAGAATCTACATTGATCTTTCCAGTCTTCAAATGGACATCCTCATTCACAATAAGCTTGCCTGGGATCGTCAAGTGGCGCTTGGCAACGAGTGGACAGTTCCGGTAAGTCCGGAGGAGATCGCTAGCGCTCGAATAGGTGAGTTTAACATTCTTCTCACGCCTTGCAAGCCGGTCCCGAAGGAGTGGTTTCCGCAGTTGATCGGCTCGCGAGTGCTTGGTCTAGCGTGCGTGGGTGGACAACAATCATCAATCCTCGCAGCCGCGGGCGCAAACGTGACTGTGTTTGATAATTCTCCAAAGCAATTAGAGCAAGATCAACTCGTCGCGAATCGCGAGGGCCTGGAGATCACGACGATCGAAGGCGACATGGCAAATCTTTCTGTGTTTGCGAACGCAATATTCGATCTGATCTTCCATCCTGTCTCGAACGTGTTTGTCCCGAATGTTCGTCCAGTATGGAATGAATGCGCGAGAGTGCTCAAGCGTGGCGGCATTTTGCTTGCGGGATTTATGAATCCAGTCTATCTCGCGCTCGATCTTGCTCTTGAAGAACAAGGTAAGCTTGAACTGAGGTATCCGCTTCCTTATTCCGATCTGACATCACTAGCACGAGAAGAACTTGATCAGCGCATCGCAAGTGGAGAAGCGCTCGAATTCGGCCACACGCTCGAGGATCAAATTGGCGGACAGGTCGCTGCTGGATTGATGATCACTGGCTTCTACGAAGATGACTGGAAGCCTAAACGCCCGATCTCTCGCATCATGAATTCGTTTATAGCGACGCGGGCGGTGAAAGTGTGAGGATCGTCGCACCCATGTTCTGCGGTCTGTGTTAGCAAGCAAAACCTAATTTCAGGATGCCCCTTCAAGTAGGACCGTACACTCTCTCCCCCATCGAAACTGGCCGCTTCGCTCTCGATGGCGGCGCGATGTTCGGTGTTGTGCCGAAGACCCTCTGGTCAAGAACGAACCCGCCGGACGAATTGAACCGCATTCCGATGGCATTGCGCGCGTTGTTGATCCAGGATGGCGAGAAGAACATTCTTGTTGATACAGGTATGGGCGAGAAATACGACGAGAAAATGCGCTCGATCTACAAACTCGATAATTCGCAGTTTACGTTGCTCGACTCTCTAAAAGCAAAGGGCCTGGCTGCCGAAGACATCACGCATGTGATCCAGACGCATCTTCATTTCGATCATGCAGGCGGGCTCGTCACACAAAGTGCTGATGGTAAACTAACTCCGACCTTCCCGAACGCGAAAGTCTATGTTCAGAACGAGAATCTGAAGTGGGCGAGAAATCCCACAGAGAAGGACCGCGCGAGTTATTTGAAGCAGGATTGGGAAGCTATTGTCACGGAGGGAATGCTTGAAGAACTCGATGGCCCCGGCGAAATCTTTCCGGGTATCGATCTTATGATCTTCAACGGTCATACGCGCGCGCAGCAGCTTGTGCGAGTACACGGCGGTGAGCACAATGTCTTCTTCTGTGCCGATCTCATGCCAACGAAAGCGCATATCGCGTTTCCGTTTGTCATGGCATATGATAATTTTCCGCTCACGACGCTCGAAGAAAAGAAGAAGCTGGTCCCCCAGATGTTCGAAGAAAAGTGGCTCCTCTTTTTCGAACACGACCCGGAGAGTGCGCTCACGCGAATCGAGTCGACACCGAAGGGCTTTAAAGCGGGTGAAGCTCTCGCCTTCTGAACGCAAGAATGAAAAAGAACGATGACCTACCGATCGATGATGACGCGCTGAACGAGGCGCGTCAAACGTTCTCGGAGGTTGAACCAAAACTTCACACGTTCGTCCTTGCGTGTAAGGTGAAAGATATTCCGAAGAACGGAAGCCGCGGCAAAGTCATCTTCTGCGAGCACGATGAGGTCGCCGTTTATCTGATCAAGGGTAAGGTATATGCCATTTCCAACATTTGTCCTCATCAGCTTTCGCCGTTGCTCTCTGAAGGATACATTAATAAGGATGAACTCACGGTTGCTTGTCCGCTGCATGGATGGACATATCGAATCGATACCGGGGCATCAGTGATCGGAGGCGGAGGCGTGCCGACGTATGCGGTGAAAGTTATTGATGATGAAGTGTGGATCGAAGATCCAGCGCCAAGAGATCTGGCACCCATCTGGCCAGATCCTCTACCGGATGAACCCGATTCCTTTGATTAAACTAGTTCAATTCTCGCGGTCCATCACATAACGTACGAAAGCCTGCAGCGAGCGTTTTGCATCACTTACTGGAATCACATCGAGCGAGCGCAACGCCATTTCGGCGTATTCCTCTGCCTTCATTCTTGCGTAGTCGATTCCACCATGCTGGATCACGAAGTCGATCACTTCCGCGTATGCTTCCTTAGCGGCTCTGCCGGAGCGGACCAGTTGGCGAATTCTTCGAGATGTGCGTTCATCCGAGTGCGAGAGCGAATAGATCAGCGGCAGCGTTAGCTTTTTCTCCTTGAGATCAATGGCGATTGGTTTGCCGATCTTTGTCATCGCGTTCTCATAGTCGAAGAGATCATCACGGATCTGGAACGCGATACCGACCGACTCCCCAAACGCCTTGAGCGCTGCTCGCTCGGTGGATTCAATTCCGCCAAATGCGCTCACTGCTCCCATCTCACAGCATGTCGAAATAAGCGAGGCTGTTTTATCGGAGACGATTCGAAAATATCCCGCCTCGTCGATATTAAGCTGCCGCGCTTTTTGTATCTGATAGAGTTCACCTTCGGACATCCGTCGCACAGCATGCGAAGTGATCTCAAGGAAATGAAATTCGCCACTTTCGACGGTAAGCAACAAGCCTTTTGCCAGGAGGTAATCCCCCATCAGCACTCCAACCTTGTTCTTCCAAAGAGATTTGATGCTCGCAAAGCCGCGCCGCAGATCAGCATCGTCGATCACGTCATCGTGTACAAGTGTGGCTGTGTGCAGTATCTCCACGAGCAATGCGGCACGATAGGTCGCGTCGTTTATTTCACCGCATGCTTGTGCCGACAGAAGCACCAACAGTGGACGAAGCTGTTTCCCTTTGGTGCGGACGATATATTTCGCCACAAGGTTAACGATTGGCACATCAGAAAGCAGCGTCGCTGAAAAACGCTTGTTGAATTCCTTCAACTCACGATGAACAGGCGAAGAGATATCCTTCAGCGAATGCGGTTCGCTCTTCTCAAGCTCGGCCTGGTAAGAAGCCGATCGGTCCTGTACTTGTGTTGGGATCACGTTACTTCGCTTATGAGGCTGCAGCATCACTCTCTGCCTTTACTACAGCGAGAGCTGCATCGCGCCTCTTTTGACGAGCTACAATAGCGCTTGCGAAGATAGAGAGTTCGAAGAGGGTCCAGAGCGGAATGAATAACACGATCTGAAGAATTGGATTACCACCTGGTGAAAGAATTGCGGCCAGGAATAGCAGTACGATGATGGTGTGCCTGCGATAATGACGCATGAAGGTCGGTGTCAGGATACCGAGCTTCGAAAGAAAAAACGATACTAACGGCAGCTCAAAAACGAGTCCTGAAATTATGATGATCTCCAGAAAAATACCGAGATACTTGTGAATGTCGATCAGGTTGCGAATGTCTCGAGTACCGAAATCCGCCGCGAAATCCAGTGCCATCGGGAGCATCACCCAATAGGCGAAGGCTAATCCTATAATGAAACTGAGAACAGTAAAGAAAGAGATCTGCCGCACATACGCGATCTCTTTGTCCTTTAGACCAGGAGAAATGAATTTCCAGATCTGAATCAGCGTGTAAGGGAATGAAAGGATCACCCCGCCCCAGATCGCGATCTCCATATATAGAGAAAGCTGGCCGAATACCTCAGGATTATAGAGGTCCATCACCGGCTTCGTGTTCTTTGTCGGCGCAAGAATAACGTAATTAAGGATCTGCTCGCCGAAGATGGCACAGATGATCACGCCGACCACAATGCCGATCACCGCTTTTATTACCACCCATCGTAATTCCTCGAGATGGTCCCAGATGGACATCTCTACATCGCTCGACGTATCCTTTGGTGGTACGGATTCAGACATGCACTAACGTGAGATGGGCAAAAGCTTTCGAGTCAGAAAATTGAGGTGTGTCAGGCGTGTACCGTCTCCGCATAGAGCGGAAAACGACTCGTCAGAGCGCGTACTTCAGAGCCGACCTGCGCGATCTCTGCTACACTATCAGGTTTCGAGACAACCCGATCGATCAATTCCGCGATCACATCCATTTCAGCTTCCTTCATGCCACGTGTGGTGATTGCGGCGGTACCAATTCTGATACCGCTCGTCACGAGTGCAGGCTTATCGTCGTATGGAACTGCGTTCTTATTGACCGTGATCGCAGCCTTATCGAGCGCCTCTTCGGCAGCTTTACCTGTTATGTTCTTGCCACGAAGATCGGCGAGCATGAGATGGTTGTCGGTGCCGCCTGAGATAATTTGGAAACCTCGGGTAATTAGCTGATCGGCAAGACGCCTTGCATTGCGGATCACCTGCGCTCCATAAGAAGTAAAGCTATCATCGAGTGCTTCTCCGAAGGCAACAGCCTTAGCGGCGATCACATGCATGAGCGGTCCACCCTGGATACCGGGCATGACAGTCGAGTCGATGAGCTCAGATAATAATTTCGTGCGCCCGGATTTGGGAGCGATCGCGCCCCATGTGTTTTCAAAATCCTTTCCGAGAAGGATCATCCCGCCGCGTGGTCCGCGGAGCGTCTTATGTGTTGTCGATGTAACAACATGACAATGCGGAAGCGGACTGTTTAAATGACCCTTGGCGATCAATCCCGCCGGATGAGCCATATCGCACATCAGGAATGCACCGACCGAATCGGCAATCTCTCGAAAGCGCTGGAAATCCATGTCACGGGAATAGGCACTTGCGCCAACGGTGATCATCTTCGGCTTGTGCTTGGTTGCCTTGGCTTCCACATCGTCATAGTCGATCAAACCTGTTTCCTTGGAGAGACCGTAAGAGACGAACCCATATAACTGGCCGGAAAAATTTGCTGGATGACCATGGGTGAGGTGTCCGCCGTGTGCAAGGTTCATACCCAGGACGACATCTCCCGGTTTGAGGAATGTGAAATAGACGGCCATATTCGCCTGGGAGCCTGAATGCGGCTGTACGTTGGCATATTCCGCATTGTAGAGTTGCTTGAGACGATCACGAGCAATATTTTCCACCACATCGACGAACTCGCAGCCACCATAATAACGCTTGCCGGGATAGCCTTCCGCATACTTGTTCGTAAGTACGCTTCCCTGCGCTTTCATGACTGCTTGCGAAGCAAAATTTTCGCTGGCAATCAGTTCGAGGCCATCTTGCTGGCGTTCGAGTTCGTGCTCGATCGCGTCAAATACTTCTCTATCCCGCTCCATACGCTCTCGTCCTTACTTCTGATCGATCTTTTTCACACGCGCCAAATGCCTGCCGCCTTCAAATGGCGTTGCAAGGAATACGTCAATAATATTTTCCGCTTCCTCCCACGCAATGATGCGCTCGCCGAGTGCCAGCACGTTAACATCATTGTGCTGGCGCGCGAGCCTTGCCATTTCTTCTGTCATCGCATCCACTGCGCGAATGCCGTTATGGCGATTGGCAACGATCGCAATGCCCGTACCGCTGCCGCAAACGAACACACCGCGTTCAGCCTCTCCTCGCAACATTCCTTCTGCGGCCTTGTGTCCGAAGTCGGGATAGTCCGATCGCTCAGCATTCATCGCACCATAATCAACAACATCATGACCCTTTGTGACTAGGTATGCTTTTGCTCGCTCTTTGTAATCGAAACCGGCGTGGTCAGATGCTAATGCAATTTTCATTCGGCAATAGATTCGAGATTCTTATTCATCGGTGCGAGTCGGTACAAACCAGCGTTCCGAAAGACTGATTGTTGCACCGACCCGAATAAACAGATCCTTCGGTGCAGCAGTCGTATTCTGTGGGTTCCTCTGACCGGCAGTAACAGAGAGATCGAGTAGGCTCTCATAACTGATCGGGATTCCCAGTCCGGCGGAAATCGCAATTGCATTGATCGTTGTGTTCGCCGGTCGAAACGGCATTTGATAATAGCTCGCACCCAAGCGCAAGCCAAGCCTGTCCCAGAAGCCTGTGATGCCAAACTCGTTCGACATATTTGGAACACGCTCAAAGCCGATGCTATAACGCGTTGAAGGTCCGAGCGTTGGATCACCGGTGGTTGCCTGCGGCGAGAACAGATATGCATTTGTAAAATCCTGTATCGCCAAATCACCGATCATATTGTATCGAGGTGACAATCGAACTCCAAGGCCCATTTGGAGGCTTCCTGGATACTTGCCGACTCCCGATGCTTCGACTGTTGTGTCGAGCAGACTGTTGACCGGAGTAACGATCGTGCGCTGCGTCATGGAGAGATTCGACGCCGTCGAGAAAGATAGCCCAAACGTTAATCCGGTCAGCGCTTGACTGAGCGAATCACCTACTGCCACCAAACCAAATGTACCGCGAATACCACTT
>Ga0207148_1052_pt1 | contig 30814 bp, 20 predicted proteins | sample Alteio_BWMinHeat_34_FD_153558 | JGI IMG/M metagenome (GOLD analysis project Ga0207148, IMG submission 153558) | Enriched cells from forest soil in Barre Woods Harvard Forest LTER site, Petersham, Massachusetts, United States -... | ecosystem: Environmental > Terrestrial > Soil > Temperate forest >... | reverse complement strand
TTCGATTGTTCGGTGATGTGACCAGACCGATCGATGGTGTAGCGTTCCTCGATGCCCGAGACGCCGCCGGCATGCGACAAAGCAACAGATTTGGGCCCTGTTGCGCAACTGCAGATGAAGAGTATCAGGATGATTGAAAGAAATGCACGAATAGTCATGTGCTGCAAATTTAGCACACAACGTGCCTTCCCCGAAAAAGCAGAATTGAGGTTAGAAGTCTTCGCCGAGAGAAAAAATGTAGTTCGGATGCGACCACGCGTTAAGGTTTGTGGTCCAGGCAACATCCATATGGACGTAAAATCCGAAGAGATACGTGCGTATTCCGGTGCCAACACTTGTTAAGAGGTCACGCGTCCGGAAGGTACCGTCAGGCAACTTATCAAAGAGATAAACATTGTTTGTCCAGGCTGTTCCCATATCGATGAACGAATCTCCAAAGAACGCCAGTGGAAAACCGGCCACAAAAATAGGGAATGGATATCGAAACTCGATATTGCCCAGTACATACTTCGTGCCAATCTTTTCGTTAAAGGCGTACCCACGCAACGGGCGGCCAGCATTGAAGAAGGCGTAGTCTTCAGGCTCCGAAAGTGGATAGACTTGATTGGTAAAGTAGCGATTGATCCAGCCATCAACGCCACCGATGAAGAATTTTTGCGGCGTCGGGCCAAAGCTTGCAGCACCGGCAATACGCGTTGCGATCGACATGTTGGTCGACAGCTTAATATAATAACGCGCATCCAACTCGGGGGTCACAAATCCGAGCCAGGCATCGCCGAATTTTGGAGCGACGGAAATTCCAATGTTGTAGCGAGCGCCAGCACGGGGATAGAAATACCCGTTCAATACATCATCATGTACAAACGAAATCGATGGAAAGAGCGTAAATTTTCGCTTTGTCGGCGCACTGATATCGATTAGGTCGCGCTCGAGTACCATTGCTGAACCATTGAAATCGATACGTTCAAATCGATTGAACGGATAACTCACCGTTCCAGTCAGCCCATATGACGTGAAGCGGGCAAGATTAATCGGCCCCAAAGGATCGGTACTGCCCTCAACCGGAACGTATAGGAATTGCGCGGTATGAAAACCCTCCAGTCCCCAATTCGAACGATGCTCGAGATTAAAGTAGGCGAGGATATAGGTCGAATTCTTGAGATCGAGAATAAGATTCGTCGCAGCAAAGATCTGATGATTGCCGAGTTCATCCGAAAAGAGCATTTGCGTCGCTCCCTCAAGACCGTAGTAGCCCGTGTAGCCTGCGGTACCGAGTATCACATCTGGAGTAAAGATTACCTTGTATTCGTGTATCTTGTAATGACCACTCGAATCCTTGTAATTGGTCACTTCCTGCACGATTGGCTTCTGCTGGTAATTCCGCATCGAACGGTCCTGTTCAGGAGAATTGCCAAAGACATAGTCATGAAGATCGACGTGTACATTGCCGTAGCCTTTTACGGAATCCTCGTGTGCATTCAGTGCCGTTCGCTCGTGCACAAGGGAATCGAGTCTCCCAGCGGCCAATCCACGTTGCGCCCTTCTGTATTCAGTCAGTGGAAGGCTATCGAGATGGCGATCGACAGGATTTCTGATAAGAAACATGTCATATCCACCATCGTGGAGAGTACTGAAAGTAAGCTTTGAAGCATCGTTCGAAATCGACATCTGATCGATCTTGGAGATGGAGTTTGTCAGTGGACGTGCATGCTGACCCGTCATATCAGACGTCCAGATATTATTGATCCCGTTCTCATCGCTGATATAAAACAGCGAATTCGACGTTCGCGAGACTGCGGGATAGATCTGGTTGACTCCTGGAGTGTTTGTCAAACGGGTGATCGTGTTCGACTCGAGGTCGAATCGATAGAGATTAAGCGGTCCACTCTTCCAGTTAATAAAAAGGATCTTCGAAGCCGGCCATTCACCCGGAGTCACATAATCTGCACGATCGCTTGAAAAGATGAGCGAGCGCGAATCGGCAGTCCAATCAGGATCGCGGTCTGCAAAGAGGTCCGACGTTACGTTCGTTAACAGCTTCGTATCGAACTCGTAGATATAAATATCACTAGAACCGTTCTTTACACCGACAAGCGCGAGCTTCTTTCCATCTGGCGACCACTTTACAGATTGAATGCCATCCAGATCGAACGCAGGTAGAGGCTGCTGATCCTCAGTATTCACATCAATAATATAAACACGATCACGTTCTCCCGCTTTTGCTGCGAGCGCAAGTTTCTTGCCGTCCGGCGACCAGGTCAATCCCGGCGTCAGTAAGTGCAATTCTTCAAAACTCGCTGTCGCTCCGCCGCCACTGAGGACACGCTTGATATCCCTCGGTCGAGCCAGGCTCTGGACATAGACATCATAGTAATCATTGCGATCGCTGATAAAGGCAACGAGGTCGCCCTGCGGTGAAACTTCCGGGGAAGCATTGATGAAATTTTCGATTTTTTTGTGATCGGCCAGCACTTCCGCGAACGTCGAAGGCTCCTCGTAACGCGCGATATCGGGATAGTAGAGGACCTTGAGTGCCTGTAAAAAACGATCGCTGAATTCCGAGACAGAGAGACCAAAGGTGGTCTTAAAGCCAAGTTCGACAGAGCGAGTCGCGCGGATGCGCTGCAACAACTCCCCTACTTTCTCAGGCCCATATTTTTGCGCGATGTACCAGTACATCGTCTGGCCGACACGGTACTGCACGTAGCCCCCCAATCGCTCCAACGGGGGGCACTGCCTCGGCGAGAGTAGCATCGCGCATGAACTCATCGGTTTCGATATCCAGACCATAGAGCGAATTATACTCGGCCAAGCCTTCATTCATCCATGAGGGGATCATCATTCCTCCACCGGTAAGCAACGCCTGATATGTGCCTCCGATAAACATGTCATTGACGACTGCATGGGTCAGTTCGTGATGAATCACATGGCGGAAGAGCTCGTAATTGCCTTCGTAGGGCAGGACGACTCGGTTCTTCAAGGGCTCTGTTACGCCACCTACGCCTTCAGGCAAATACTCTCCGACCGCATTCGTCTGTTGAAAATCATTGTGCGAGTTATACGCGATGATTGCAATGCGGTTTGTGATGTCATAACGCATGGTCTTCTCGATGGCCACCAGTGCAGTCTCCGCATGTTCGGCGCAGAATTCGGCGAGATCGCGACCGCCACTGTAAAAGTAGACATCGAAATGTGGTGACTGAATGTACTTCCAGTCAAAATTCTTGTATTGTACTTTGTTCTTGCCAAATAAATTGCCTGGTTGCGCGGACGTTATTCGACCTGGCAGCGTGATAGCAGCTGCAATGGTGAGAAGAAGCGCGATCCGTTTCATCGGCGAGCTGAGCAGTCGAAGGTGATTTCGATACGTCACGATAAGATCAACCTCATCATCGGCCCAATGGCCAAAAGTGAACGCTTGGCGAACGAGTTAACGGCGACTCTTAGCAGCGTGTAGAGTCGGAAATTGCGCAATAATCACACCAAGTACAATTAACAGGGCACCGAGCGACTCTTCTGTTCCCAGCCGCTCCATGAGAAATAAGTAACCGATCAACGCAGCGACCACAGGCTCAAGCATATAGATGACAGCAGCAGCCGATGGAGAGACTACTTCCTGATACCTTGCCTGAATATACGCGGTCATCGCGGTTGCAAAGATCGCCAGATAAAGCACACTACTGACGGTTACCGCGGAGAAATGAAAGGTCAACGGACCGAACGGAAGCATGAGCAGCATCAGGATCGATGCGATGACCAATTGATTGCTCGTGACCATCACTGCGGCTTTTGTTGCGCTGCCTGTAATTCCTATTACACGTGGGTATGCGCGGTCAACCCAGAGAATGTAGATGCTAAAGCTGAACGCACAGCCGAGCGTAAGCACATCCCCAATGACAAATCCGAGACCATCTCGATAGGGATGCGTCATCAGGAGCACACCCAGAATGGTAATGAGGATTGAAGCGATCATCACCTTGCCATGTCGCTCACGCCCGGTCAGGAAGGAAAAGATTGGAGTCCAGATGATTGTTGTGGCGGTCAGGAACGCACATTTCGATGCGGATGTGGTCATAAGTCCATAGACCTGAAGGACATACCCAACTCCGATCGCAAACCCAAGGACGAGTGCATCGAGCCTGATTAGCCGCTCAAGCTGCGTACGAGGCAACAAAATGATACGCAGACCTTGACGCGCGGTTTTGGACAAAGCAAGAAACCCAACAACAGTAAGCCCGAATCGGATGACATTGAAGAGAAGCGGAGAAGCCTCCGCCAGTGAGAATTTGACGACCGGAAAGGTCGTACCCCAAACGATCGGGAGGAAGATGACAAGAAGCAGCGAACGTAACGAAGGTTTCGGCTCTGTCCGGGTCGATGAGGTCAAGGTAAACGAAGATTTGAGCTGGTTGACGTACTTATGAGACCGCTAGCAACGCTATTCTCGACTCATCTGTTAGCGGTCTATCCTGAATCTCACAATGAAATCCAAAGTTTTTACATGAAATTGCCCTGGAAACACGCAATCGTCCTTGGAGCCTCCTCGGGCATCGGAAAGGCGCTTGCAGAAGAATTGCTCGCAAGCGGAGTTAAGGTTGCGCTACTGGCCAGACGCACCGATGCCATGGAAGCCATGGCGAAGTCCGCTCCATCCGATAATGCGAAGGTATATGGGCATGATGTCCGCAAATATGAGGGAATTCCGGCGCTGTTTCAGCAGATCACAAAAGATCTCGGCGGTCTTGATCTCGTGATCTATGCTTCTGGCTCGATGCCTTCGGTCGATGAGCATGAATATGATTTTAGCAAAGATCGCGAGATGCTCGAAACAAATTTACTTGGAGGAGTTGCCTGGCTTGATGAAGCGGCAAAACGATTTGAGCAGACAAAGATGGGGACGATCATTGGCATTTCGTCGGTGGCGGGTGAGCGCGGCAGACGAGGTTCACCAGCATATTGCACTTCAAAAGCAGCGCTCACAACGTTTCTTGAGTCGCTTCGCAATAGACTCAGGCGCTACGGCGTAAAGGTGGTAACGATCAAACCGGGATTCGTTGATACCGAAATGACAACAGGCAAACCGGGACTCTTCTGGCTTATCTCAGCCAAAGAAGCCTCGCATCGCATACTCTCGGCAGCGCGTTCAGGCGCGAACACAGCGTATGTGCCCGGCCGCTGGCGATACGTCATGTTCGTCATCAAAATAATCCCTTCGTTTGTATTCCGACACCTACCGATCTGACGAATGTCGAGGTTACTTGCAAACGATCGCATCGAACGTATCAAAGGCTGGGGCGGCGCTGTCGCTTCGGTCGGATATGTTTGGCGCCCCTCGACGATTGACCAACTTCTGGAAGTATTTAAACTTGCGCGTGAGTCAGGGCGCCATGTGACGGTTCGCGGAGCTGGCAGAAGTTATGGCGATGCTTCCATAGGCAGCGAGAATATCATTCTCGATATGACAAGAATGAACCGGATTCTCGAGTGGGATCCCACGACAGGCATCGTCCGATGTGAAGCAGGGGCGACGATCGAACAACTCTGGAAGTATTGCATTTCGGACGGCTGGTGGCCTCCCGTTGTGTCCGGCACGATGTTTCCAACATTGGGCGGCGTGGTCGGAATGAATATTCATGGGAAGAATAATTTTAAGGTCGGCCCCTTTGGTGAGCATGTCCTCGCTTTCGACATCATGCTCCCGAACGGTGAGATACGCACCGTAACTCGCGAGAACGACCCAGAACTATTCTACGCTGCCGTCGGAGGCTTCGGAATGCTCGGCGTTTTTACTTCGATCACGCTTCAGATGAAGAAGGTCTACTCAGGCGTTCTGGAAGTTGAGTCGATTGTTGCTAAAGATCTGCACGAGCTCTTCGAAGTATATTTTCAGCGCATACCAGAGTCGGATTATCTCGTTGGCTGGATCGATGCATTTGCCAAAGGCAAGAAACTAGGTCGGTCTCAGATTCATAAAGCAAATTACCTCAAGCCAGGCGAGGATCCCAATCCGGCTCAATCGCTTCGAGTAGAGAATCAGGAGCTGCCGAATAATATTCTTGGCTTCTTTCCAAAGTCGGTAGTGTGGCTGTTTCTCCGTCCGTTTATGAACCAGCTCGGAATGCGGTTTGTCAATTGGGCAAAATACCTTTCGAGCCGCATCGCACCCGAGGGAAAGAAATTCAAGCAGTCACACGCCGGCTTCGCATTCCTGCTTGATTATGTGCCTGACTGGAAGAAGAGCTATGGGCCCGGCGGACTCATTCAATATCAAAGCTTCATCCCTAAGGAAACCGCCGAAGCCGTGTTCCGCAAGCAATTGGAGATGTCACAGGCTAGTGGCAATGTACCGCTGCTTGCGGTCTTCAAGCGACACCGTCCGGATAAATTCCTAATGAGCCATGCGGTCGACGGCTTCTCGCTGGCGCTTGATTACAAGGTCACCGAATCAAATCGTGAATCGATTTGGAACTTGGCGCATGCAATGAATGAAGTTGTACTTTCGGCGGGCGGAAGATTCTATTTCGCGAAAGACGCGACGCTCACCCCTGACGCATTTAGAAGATTTCTAGGCGATGAGACGATCGACAAGTTTCTCAAACTGAAGCATCGATACGATCCTGAGCATTTGTTAGAGACGGACCTTTCAAAAAGATTGCTCGGCAGCGATCCTCAGTCCTTCACGAATCGAACGCCATCCAAGCTGAACGAGAATGCCGAGTCGACCACCTCGTAGAGATCGAGATACTTCGGCATATTCAGGCGGCGCACTCTCACTTGCCGCATGATGGTGCCCAGATCAGGATGGTCACCTCGGATCAGCAGATAGGTCGCTTCATGGGGAAGATGAATTACCGAGTCAGCTAGCGGATGGCGGGTATAATCCTTCGCTACTCCAACAAGCAGCTTCTGATTCGCATCGGTGCGAATATCATAAACATTCATCTTCGGGAGATAGAAGTAGGCTTGTCTGCTCCACCAGGTCGCGAGGAGTGTTACCGGTTTCGAACCACTATTCGCAAATTGCTTGATCAACATATTATTAATTGCGTCAGCAGCTTTGGCGGCCTGCAGTGAACTATAGGCGAATAGCCTGTTGAGGGCTATGCTTGCTCTGTCACCTCCCTCATATCTCTTCGTTAACGACTCACTAAAAGAGTCCTGTGTGTTGGCATTGTAAAACGTCGCCTCGTCTTTTCCCGGAAGCGGAAACGCGAACCACAGCACGTGAAGAAGTACAATAACTGATGTGATCAGAATTGTGGCACGTGTGATGAGTGGTCTTGTGAGCAGTAGCCTGTCCTTGCTCTTTTCCTTTCGCTTACGCGCGATCATGAGAGCGCACTGATCGATCAGGACTCCCGAAATCAGGATAATAGAAGGCCAGACATTAAGAAGATAGCCAGCCTTCATGAAGTAGACACTGATATAGAACAGAAGTGGTACGATCGCGACCAGAACCGTGAATCGGAAGCTTCTCGCCTTAAACGTGTCAGAAATGAATTGAATTGTCCAACGGAGCGAAACGATACTAGCAATGCAGGCCGCAATGATCAACGGGATTGATCCTGCTATTAAATACGTGAATACTTTAGCAATGATCGCGAGATGCTCACGAAGCGGATTACCGAATAGAATCGATTGACTCCGATATACATGCTCGAGACCCGCTAAATGCAAATACGTAGCGAGCCCGCCTGACTCTCGAATCAATGCGAATCCCCAAAGGGCGGTTACGACAGCAAAAGCAAAGGCCGAACGAAGCCAGACTGCCCTCGACTGCCTTGTCGTGACCAAGAGATAAATAATCGCAGGTGCAAAGAAAAGCAGACTGGATTGTCGTGCACCCGTCGCAAGGGAAAGCACAATGCCGAGTGCAATCGGCCGCCATTTAGAATCAGGATTTCGCAGCAGCCCGATACCGAGCATGAGTATGGCACTCGCGAAGAAGCTCTCATACGCGTACGCAGTAGCAACCTCACCATAAAACCAGAAGAATGGATGCGTAAGCCAGAGTACGGCTACGATCAACGCTACTCGCTCGCCTCGTAACCGATAGGCTGCTCTCCATAAGAAAAGTGCTGAACCGATCGAGAGAAAAATACTTAGCAGGACAAATGCATTATTAAGCGATGGAGTGAGTAAAGAGAACAATCTGCCTAGAAGGATATGAATGATGTACCCCGGCATGTGCGGCGTGATCTGTTCGAGACTGAACCGGAATGTTGCAACAGCAAAATCCACAGAGTCAAACTCAAATAACGTGTGCGACATGAACGGCAGCCTCGTCACGACGACCAGTGTCGCGAGCAGCGCTCCCGTCAATCTTAGTCGTCGTTTGCTATCGAGCCGCATTTCGTCTTAAACGGTAAAGCCGCATTGTTGTGTCAGCCGCTGAGACGAGTGGCTTGCGCACGCTGAATTCCTCCACGAAGTCAAGTGAGTCTCTATGGCGCTCGAGAAAAGGAGGATTGAGTCGATCATAAATGATGAAGATGTTCGCGCCAAGAGCTCTAGCCTCAATCCAGACTGAATCCTGGTTGTTACGCACTTTGAAGATCTCCGGTGACATTAGTCCAGTAAGATCGATCAATGGTCGATTCGTCTGATATGCAAGCGCGCCGACATCGTCGACTGCTAACACATCGGACGGAGTAGTATGCTTCTCAACCCAGTCAGCGATCTTCAGATGCTGATCGTTGATGTTGCGCGCTGCGTATGATTCGAGCGCAGCCCATCGTCCAGCCTCGACCACGCCACCGATGATGAGGAGCGTCGCAAATACATGAAAGAGATTTTTCTTTTCTTTCGTAAGCTTCTCTCCTGTCGCACATGCCAGAAGCATCGCAACAGGAAATACGGGAAAGAAATATCTCCCATGATGCCGGAATTGAGGCGCGACGAACGCTTGAAGTATCGGCAATCCGATCACAAGCAACATTGGCAATCGCCACCCATTCCGACCATGCAAAGCCCAAAGCCCAACTACAAGAAGTACAAACGCAAAAAGATTATTCGAAGCATAAATCTTCAGCGCGAACCATAGATAAGCAAGATTGGGTATGAGCGAAACGTGCGCTCCCTGCACAATGCTTGAATGCGAAACGAATGAACCCTCGATCGCAAACGAGTAGAGGGGATATGGTAGCACCAGCACAAGAGTAAGGAAACCGAGCCGCAGCAGCTTTGACGTGGGCTTCTTGGATTTCAAGAAAAAGATGATCCAATCAAGGAAGACGAGTCCGATCAGAAAAAGAAACTCCGGTCGAACGTTATAACCTAGTCCGAGCCAGATGGCTTCTCGCAGTCGCGGTGCGCCCAGTTGCTTTGCGCGTTCATGTTCTTCAACAACCAGCAGCATCAGTAGCGCCGCAAGTGTCACTTCCATCCCGCTTGCTGCGGACCAGATCATTCTGGATCCAATCACTGTGATAAGTCCCGCAAGCCTCGCCCAGCGTTCTTCCAGATGGAAGACATCTCGCGCCGCTCGATAAACACCAGGACCAAGAAACAGATAGAACAAGACTGAGAGCAGGATCGCAACCGTAACGAGATCGTGAGTGATCAATCCACCGATCGCAATCAGAAGCACCCACAGTGGCGAGGTGTCGCCGGTGATCGGAACATCGGGGTTGAATGCAAACCCATGACCGCTAAGCAGGTTTTGCGCGAACCGGCAGTGGATGTAGACATCATCCAGTGGTGCACCGAGGAATCGGACAAAGTTGACTCCGCCCGGTTCGTTCAATACGGCCTGTTGCACGATCCAAAGCAGAGTGAGGATCAGCAGACCAATCACGACCAATACGGCCTCGACTCGGTACCGCTTAAGAAACGGGACCATCAACGCATATAGATCACGATTAGCATCGCGATCGCATAGACAATAAAGTTGATGATCGTTGGAATGTCGCTGAGTACGATATCCGTTGGGCTCTCACCTAGATCTTTCTTGTGCAGGAGATAAAGATAGCGGAAGACTCCATAGAGTACGAACGGAGTGGTGAAGATAAGATTCTCGGTACCAAAGACCTTGACCGTTCGATCGGATACCGTATAGAGCGCATAACTGATCACGAAACCGGCGGCGCAAATGGTGGTCATCTGCTCGGCAAACTCGACGGAATAATGCTCGAGGACTTTTCGCGTGTGCGATCCAGTCGCATCCGGATCGCGCTTGCGCACTGCAACAAGCTCTCCCCTTCGCTTTGCAATCCCTAAAAAAAGCGAGAGGAACATCGTTGTCAATAGGAGCCACGGACTTCGCGGTACGCCGATCACAAGCGCGCCACCTACAACTCTCAGCATAAATCCGATCGCGATCACAAAGACATCGATCAGTACAACCTCTTTTAGAAAGAAGCTGTAAGCGAGATTCATGATTAGATAGGTGACGATGGCAACCACAAAGCGCCAGTCGAGACCAACGAGAAGTATCGAGACGAGTCCGAGCATCGCCGCCGCGATCATCAGCGCTTCGCTGATGCTGATCTCGCCAGATGCTATTGGCCGGTATTTCTTTTTGGGGTGCTGCCTGTCTCGCTCCAGGTCGGCGATGTCATTGATGATATAAACAAAGCTCGCCGTAAAACTAAAAGCAAGAAACGCGCGCAACGTGAGCAGCACATAGGAAGGCTCGAGCAAGTGCTGACTGAAGACGAGCGCTGGGAAAACAAACAGATTCTTCGTCCACTGTTTGGGACGAATCAGGCGAATGATCGCTCCGGGTTTTAACATTAGTGAGCTATCGTTCGCGAACAGTGAATGTTAGATGACACTCGACTTGCTGAAGCATCGAGCCAGAAATGGGCGGAGCCATGCATCATCATGCGTTAGCAGATGATTCGGGAAGCGCAACACAAGAGAATAAATTTCGAATGAGGCTGGGCAATCGTCTTGTTGTTAAGCGACCGTTAGAAGACGATGCTTTCAGTATACTCTCCAAACGGCACTTTCAGCACGTCGATCATCTCGCCGAGTGTCACGTAATGTCTCGCGGCTTTGATCAGGACCGGCATCAGGTTCGTGTGACCGAACCCAGCGGCTTTGATCTCTTCGATCGACTCAGCCACATCGTGCTGCGAACGATTGGCCTTGAGCGCTGCCAGCTTCACTTTTTGTGACCGCTCGACTTCTGTCGAGATCGTCAGGATCGGGATGGTGATCTTCTCGCCTTTTTCGACGAACTCATTAACGCCGACGATATACTTCTCTTTTTTATCGAGTTCGATCTGATAACGATAGGATGCATCAGCGATCTCCCGCTGAAAAAATCCGGCTTCGATTCCGGCGATGACGCCGCCCATCGCATCGATCCGGTCGAAGTATTGATTAGCTTCACGCTCGAGCCTATCGGTTTCGGCTTCGATGAAATATGAGCCGCCAAGTGGGTCAACCGTATGCGCAACACCTGTTTCGTATGCTAGTATCTGCTGCGTACGCAAAGCGATCTTCACCGCCTTCTCGCTTGGCAAGGCGAGCGTTTCATCCATGGAGTTCGTATGGAGCGACTGTGTGCCGCCCAGAACTGCCGCAAGCGCTTCGTAGGCTGTTCGGACAATATTGTTCTCAGGCTGCTGCGCGGTCAGCGAACAACCTGCCGTCTGGGTATGGAACCGAAGCGTCCAGCTTCTCGGATTTTTCGCGCCATATTTCTCCTTCATGCGCTTTGCATAGATCCGGCGAGCGGCACGAAGCTTTGCGATCTCTTCGAAGAAATCGACATGCGAATTAAAAAAGTGCGAGATGTGCGGAGCAAAATCATCGATGTCCATCCCGCGCGCCAGGCAATGCTCGACATAGGTAAAGCCATCAGCAAGCGTGAATGCCAATTCCTGAGCGGCGGTTGATCCTGCTTCACGGATATGATAGCCAGAGACCGACACTGGATTCCATTGCGGTACTTCCTTCGTGCAGTACTCGATCATATCTGTGATGATCCGCATCGAAGGCTCCGGTGGATAGATGAACTCCTTCTGTGCGATGTACTCCTTCAGGATATCGTTCTGCAATGTTCCGCGAAGTTGATTGAACTTCACTCCCTGCTGCTCGGCAACACAGAGATAGAATGCGAAGACCATCGCGGCTGGCGAGTTGATCGTCATCGAGGTCGAGACTTTATCAAGCGGAATGCCGCTGAAGAGCGTCTCCATATCCTGCAGCGATGAAACTGCTACTCCGCAAATCCCAACCTCACCTTCGCTCCATGCATCATCGGCATCGCGGCCCATGAGCGTTGGCAGATCGAATGCTGTTGAAAGGCCTGTCTGACCATGGGCGAGTAAATACTTGAAGCGCTCATTCGTATCCTCGGGAGTTCCGAACCCGGCGAACTGACGCATCGTCCAGAGCTTGCCACGATAACCGTTCGGATGGATGCCCCGCGTAAATGGATACTCGCCGGGGAAACCCACCTTCTCAACATATTCTTCTGGTGTGATCTCTTTGGGAGTATACATCACATCCAGCGGCGTCCCCGAAAGTGTCGTATACTTCATGCCGGTGGTCTTGGACTTTGCTACGCGAGCTTCCCACTGTGCTTTTGCCTGAAGGTATTCATCGCTTGTTTCGAACGCGTTGGATGCGTTTGGATGAATCCCGCTTCCGATGATTTTACCGTTGACGCCGACTTCAGGCATAAGTGTATCAAATAGATGTATTCCTCACAAGAAAAAACGCGATTGAATCAAGTTTCGTCCCCTTCATCAATGCGCGGTTTCGTGCCGGTAACAATGCGGGAGGGAGGATACATCTTGAACCTCAAACCACTTCGCTTAACATCAATTGCCCCAAGCTTCGTGAGCTGTTCTGCATACTCCTTTGAATTCCGAAAATCGAGTATCGCGAACCTGCCGCCGGGCTTAAGCACTCGCATGATCTCCGTTAGCGCTTTCGCTCGCTCTTCGGATGAAGAGATATTGTGCATGCACATTGATGAAGTAATACAATCGAACGAAGCATCCTCGAACGGAAGCTCGCGAACATCGGCGCTAAGCACTTCGACGCGATCTTCTACGCCTTCTCGCCTGGCGTTCTCCAACGTCACTTCCGGCGAGTTTCCCGAGAGATCGCTCGCTTGCCAGATATCGATGCCGACAGCCTTCCCGCTTGATAGTCTGCTCGCAACTTCATTCAGTATTAATCCTCTTCCGCAGCCAACATCAAGTACGTGTTCACTTCCATCCAGATCGAGCAGATCAACCAGATGTTCTCGTTCGCGATATTTTCCGAACCGACTTGATAGGATCATCAGGATTCCGCTCAGAATGAACCATGGACCCATCCAAAGCAGGAAGATTGCGACATAAGGTGCTGCTCTCCATGAAAACTGAGCTACTAAAAAGCTGAGCACGATCGATCCGAATCCCGCCACAAGGAGATTGCGAATGACGGGAGGTGCATCCATCCCATAGTCAGGCCGTTCTTTACCGGGGATCATCGTTCGCACTTCTTTTTATGGGACTAATCGGAGTTATAGGACGCATAAGTCCGACCAGATTCATCCTTCATCCCTCAGCCTTCATCCTTGCCAAAAAAAAGCCCCCTCGGATTGAGGGGGCTCGAATGCTCAAATTTGGCATTCAACTCTCGTCGAAATAATCTGTGGATTCGCGGGGTTTCTTACGAAGTCGCTCATCCGAGAATGCAAATTACTTCATCAGGACCATCTTCTTCGTCATGACGATGTTGCCAGCTTCAAGACGGTAGACGTAGGTACCCGACGGAAGATCCTTTGCAAGAAAATCGACTTCGTACGTGCCCGAACCATACGTTTTGTTATCAACAACGCGTGCGACTTCCTCACCGAGCAGGTTCATGACACGCATGGTGACCTTACTCCGCTCCGGTACGGAAAACCGTATCGTCGTTGATGGATTGAATGGATTAGGGTAGTTCTGTCCAAGAGCAAATCCGTTCGGGATTTGTGCAAGTTGCTTTACGCCGGCTGCCAGGTTTTCATACCAGAATCCCTGATTGTCGGTGAAACCGCCTCCTGCAACTGGGCCGATGATCGCTTGTCCGATGGTACCGTTCAACGTGAACGTTCCTCCGGAGGCGGGTCCGCCCCCCGAACCGATAACACTCTTCGGAATAGAAAACTGCGCCTGCGCAGACAAGCTGCTCAAGGCAATCATCGCTCCCGTTAGTATCAGTGTTCGAATTTTCATTATGCTGATTCCCTTCGATATGTTTCGTCGAGAGAGAGTTCACTGCTAATATACAACAATTTCCGGGGAAAAATGCTAGCTCCGACCAAAAACCCGGCCCGGAATCCTCAAAAGCTTTTCACTCTGAAATGAGGTCTCATGGAGTGTACGGAAGTTACACACTGTGGGTTTCCTAAGTCAGAAAAAACCCTGTTTATCGGCCCTTTTGTGCGATCCAAACAGACTTCCAATGCTCGCTTGACCGAAGAAACAGATCTCTCACCATTGGTCGCCCCGGCTTGGCCTTGGGGATTCGCTCGATAATGGACGAATCGGTGCTCAACGTCCCGAGGTCATGAATGTTGCCAGTGACTGTGAGTTCAGTACCACTGAATAAGTTATTGGTGCTCGCTGTGCCTCCTCCGCCCAGGAGCTCGCTTGGCGTTAACAGTGAACCAGTTGGCTTCGAGCTTGAATCAACGTCGAACTGGGAGCATGGTGAATTCTTCCCGTCCGGAAGTTGGAAGACACCCCACCCACTAGCACATTGAGCACTCGCTGGGTCGTGAGCAAACAACAACGCAACGGCACTGACTGAGAAAAATACAATGGAGGGACGCATATGGTAAAATTGATTGATGCAATGAGAACGCTTCGCTCGGCTAAGAATTCCTCCAGCACGAGCGAACATCGCATACTTTCGTGCAGGAATTGAACTCAACTATGCAGAGAAACATTTACGGACGAATTCTGATAAATCACACCGTCAAAGAATAGTACTTCCGTTTAAATGGACGACACAGAGATTCTGCATGACCGTATTCAAGAACGCCATCGATCACTTGTGCTCAACGATCGCGCAACAATGGAAACATTGCTGCACGATCAATATTACTACATCAACGCTGTAGGCCAGACATATAACAAAGAGCAATTCCTCAATAACTTTTTCGATCAACCAACCGCCATTGATACAGACTTGCCGCACAATGTCTCGATAGAGATCGATGGCACCATGGCTACAGTCTCCTACAAACTCGAGGGCGTTTTCACTGTTGCGGGTCGATTACACCAAGGTACTTTCGAGATCTCCCATACGCTTGCCAAGATCAATGGAGAATGGATCTTCCTCGCCGGGCACTTCGACACAGCAAAACCGCGGCCCACTAATCCGTAGGGTACGGCGTCCCGCCATACCTAAGGTGGATCGGCATCAAACATTGTGTTTGGTGTCGGGGTGTGCCATGCGCCTGATGCGCCAGCGTCGTAGCTGACTGCCGTTCTGGAATGAGAGCATTGGAACGCGAAGCAGTCGACTATGTTGGCTAGCGACCACTACCAACCTATGAACAGAACGACAACGATCACAGCCGGTAAAGTCCTCGTCCTCTCTATAGCTCTGATTTGGCAGATCTCCCTGGCTGATCCACATCGATCACAAACTTACCGATTAGTCCACGCGCTGTTGCTCACACTTTTGTATTTCTACTTATGGCGGAAATCGCAGGTTCGAGAAAGCAAGCCGTTTGAATACGATCCCGGCAAAATCTTCTGAAGCCTACTTCGGGAATGACCAACCCTTGATTCTGATCCAGAATCGACACTTTGCTCGTAACAACGCTAGTGTGTGTGAAAACTTTATTCATAATTCTCCTTCCCACAGAAAGCTAGTGCTATCGCCCAAAGATCGATTCCTGCCTTCGCGGGAATGGCAGTAACCGCACTCTTTCGCGCTTCGCGCGTCTTCTCACGCAACAGTGTCTTCCCCGCGTAGGCGGGAATCCATAGGATGTGGAAGGCAGGCCGCGTGTCGTCAGGCAAGGTTAAAAGCTGAATGCCGCGCTCAATGTAGGGTTGAACTTTGCTCGCGTTCAAAAATGGAAGGTTGCAAAGGGACCTGGGGCTCGATGTCGAAGGAAAATATGGACTTCTACTCGACATATAATAAACATAAAATAACGGCACGAAGGTTCCCGAAAGGATTTGAATTTTGGAGGAGTTAACCCGAGCCAAGATCTCACATCCATCTTCAATCCCCAACCCTGTTCCCTATTCCCTGCTCCCTGGACTCTATATTTGCACGAAATGCTCTGCTGCCATGAAGTACCTTGTTCTTGCTTTGTTTCTCGTTATCGTAGGATGTGCTGCGTCAAAAGGTCATTTGAATACTCCCTCCGGTGGACCAGAAGTCATAATCAGAAACGTGACTGAAGCTCAGGTCAAAGATGCCTGCCTTACCTGGTGCTCGAAGCACGGATTTAGAATCGACGATCAGACCAACAACAGCATCACTGCCAACACATCCCATTATCTCGATGATGGACAGCATGTTCTCACCATCTATCAAATCATTGATCTAACCTTCAACAAAGAGAACTCCGATATCCATCTCTTTGGCGAACTTCACAAATTTGCGCCAGACACAGTAGGCACGCAGGAGCAGCGGGAATGGATGATGGGCGAACTGAGGAAGATCGATGAAACGCTCACCTATCCCAACGGGAGATAATCCGCGAGTGCTTCTGAAGATATCTCACTCCCGAATAAACTTTATAAGCTTCCTCGACCCATTCGCATCTTCGAGCGCGATCGTATAAAATCCGCGCGGGAATTGGCTGCTGTTTAGGCTCAATGCATTCGCCGTTGTTGTGCGATTGAGATATTCCCTTCCGAGCAGATCGAGCACGCGGACAGTGACGCGTGATGCAGGAGACTTCGCGATTTCAAGCGATGTCGTTGTGCTCCAGGGGTTTGAGGAGAGGCGGGCATCTAACGTGTGCGAGATGATTGGGACACTTGGTTCAATGGAAGCGAGCACGGAATCAACATACTTTACGACTGTGAACTGTTGCACGCCCTTGGCATTCGTCGAGCCGCCGACTACATAGATCGCTCCGACCGAGCCAATCGCGAAGTCGCGGGGCACATCATCGCCGTGACCAGCACCATCGTAACGAAGCCGAAAGAGTTGCTTCCCGGTCGAATCATATTTGAGCAAGACCCAATCATTGCCATTCGTATCCGCACTCTGCACCAGCACATAAGCAAACCCATGATCGACGATCAGCTTGACCGGAATATCATCCCCGCTGCCGAGGCCATCGAAGGATCGTTGCCAAAGCTCATTAGCGCTCCCGCTCATTCGAATGATTGCGGCGTTGCGACCAGCAAAAACCGTACTAAGCGTTCCGAGAACATACTCGGACTGCGAAGCCGAATCAAACGTGACTGAATAGATGCTATCCAAACCATCACTCTTATCGATCGAACCTCGTCGCAAGATGTGAAGTGAGTTATCTAATTCAAGCAAATAGAAGCCCGTATCCTTGCTCTTTCCTGCTTCGTAGAGGATGCCGTTGTTGTAAGCGAGCTGACCGCCGCCGGATCTGTTACTTTCCTGAAACGTATCCCAATGTTCTGGGCCATGATAACTCCAGGTTTCAGAATGCAGATCAGAATTATCCACGGACCAGCCGTCATAATTTCCATGACCATTTTCGGTGATTATAGAAATAAAGAACACCGAATCAGAGCAAGCAACGCTCCGGCCGAAGTCAGCCCCATTGACATATCCAACTCGATTATCTGCAATATCCCAGTATTCGGATGTTCCATTAATCGAGTGGGTGAAAAGGGTGCGGCCCAAAGAATCGACCGAATAAAAGAGAATATGTCCAAGATCGCCGGTGGTAAGTACGTCCGTCATATCGGAGGTGAGCAATGCGACATCCCCTTTACGATTTATGGAGAGGGAGATGGGGAGTCCGGCAGAGATGCCGCTGGCAACACTATCACGCCATTTAACCTTTCCATCAAAATTGAGGCCAGTCAAGCCGAGACTGCCTGCATCTAGGAATGCGAGAGCGTAACCAAGATGACTATCACCCACTATCGCGACAGGAAGATCACCAACTTTCGAGTTCGATTGAATTGGTCGATCGGACTTCAGCGCTCCATCTCCGCCGAACCCGCGCGAAAAGAGATCTACCGAGTTATCCGAGTGGTGCTCGACGCCAACTACCATTAGCTCTCCATTCTCGGTTGCAACGTTCGTTGCAATCGAGGAGAGTGAGTCTGCGTCCCTTTGCCATTCGATCGTCGTATTGTTCGTGCTCAGAATGCCCGTGCCTTTAAGCCGGATTGTGTCTCCAGTCGAAGCATTCGAACCAATCACTGCAATTGCGCTAAAACTGCCTGTGCTTTGAGGAGCGAATCGAAATGCTATGACTTCACTTTGGGAAGGTGCCAGGCTGTCACGAACCGTACATGAAAATAGTGGCGAGGAAACAAGTGGCTTGCTAAAACTCGCAGCAACGGTGCCCAAATTTTGCATACCGATTTTCCGTACCTGCACTTCCCCGAGGTTCACTTCTCCAAAATCGACCTCGTTTGCGGAGAAGGAAAGCTTGGGCAGAAGAGCTCGGCCCGTGACGTGGAATAGCTGCTCGGCGGGTATCCCATTTGTGTTGAAGTGAACTGCAATATTATCCCCGAGAGCATTCGAAGTAGAATAATAAACTCTAAGATTCAGGTGCTGCCCATGTCCGAGTGCAAATTGGGAAGGAGAGATTTGAACGGACGGGAGATCTGCACTGAAGCCGGTAACTCGTAACGAATCGGTCCCAACATTCGAAACATCAACAACCTGAGAATCCAATTGACCTGAAGCGATCATGCCGAAAGGGACAATGCGAGGCATGCTTAGTACTGGTGCTGGCGGTCCACCACCATCTGAAGTCTTGATAAGTACCAAAATTGCGTTAAACGTGAATGCAGGGTTGAATCCTCCAAAGGCGATGTGACTGCTTGAGGGGATGATTGTGGTGGCTCCGAACGGACAGGATTGAGCGTACCAAGTCGTTCCTCCGTCTGTTGATTTCTCAACATAATCCTTCCCTTTGACAACGAGATAACCAATTGAATCTAAGAGCTTGAAATCCAGGATGGTGCTATCAAAGGTTCGTACAGACGACCATGTTTTTCCATCGTCGTTCGAGCGGAGCAACACAGAATCATCCGACATCAGCCAGATTCCGTTCAAAGTATGATGAACGATAGGTGACTCCCCGCTCCCCCCTTGAGTATGACTGATGAATGTGTAAGGAAGTTGAGACCATGATTTCCCAGAGTCGTTCGTCGCGAATAGGTGACGAGGGTAGTCCGTAGTGATGGCCATTTCGACAGAGTCACGCATGTCAGCACAGATAACGTATCGCCCAACTGGTACCCCTCTCCCATTACGGCCGTTCCTAACACTATAGGCTCCGATCATGTCATAACTAAAGACATTCCACTCCCCAATAAACCAATCTGAGATCGATCGCTCGAAAATTTTCGGACCGCCTTCGTAGTGTGATAATCCATCTCCAACTTGCCAGGTTTTGCCGGTATCACTACTTGACGCAGTGGCGTCGTGATATAGACCGTGTAAACGATCATCAACTCCCCAACCGTAAAGCGAAATGCTTGATGATGATCGAACTTTGATTGAACGATAGTGCTCTTTAGCAATGTCCGGAATACTCGAATGAACCGACCAGGTAGCTCCGCCATCACCACTGATAGCTGTTGACGAGCCACTCAGCACACCAATGAGCGAATCGCTCACTACGTCAAAGTCCTGGGGGTCGATTGGACACTTTAATGAATACCACCCCGACTGACCAAACACAACCGCCGGTGCGATAAGCAAAAGGAGAAAGATGAAAAAGAAACCACGCGTCATAACGATTCTTCTTTGAACTGGCAACGGCAACACGGGCATATCCCCGTACACAGTGCACATGAACATCTATTCTCGAATAAACTTAATCAGCTTCCTCGACCCTCTCTCATCCTCGATCGCGATCGTGTAAAATCCGCGAGGGAATTGGCTGCTATTTAGGCTCAATGCATTCGCAGTCGCTGTGCGATTGAGGTATTCTCTTCCGAGCAGATCCAACACTCGGACGGTGACGCGTGATGCAGGGGACTTCGTGATCTCAAGCGATGTCGCTGTGCTCCAGGGGTTTGAGGTGAGACGGGCTTCTAATGTATGCGAGAGAGTTGGTACGCTTGGCTCAATGGCAGCGAGGACAGAATCAACATACTTTACGACTGTGAACTGCTGGACGCCCTTTGCATTCGTCGAGCCGCCGACTACATAGATCGCTCCGGCAGAGCCAATCGCGAAGTCGCGTGGCACATCATCCCCGTGGCCAGCACCATCGTATCGAAGCCGAAAGAGCTGCTTCCCCGTCGAATCATACTTCAACAGGATCCAGTCATTGCCATTCGTATCCGCACTCTGCACCAACACATAAGCAAACCCATGATCGACGATCAGCTTAACCGGAATATCATCCCCGCTGCCAAGGCCATCGAAGGATTGCTGCCAGAGGAGATTTCCGGTTGCAGAAAAGTGTAAGAGCGATAGATCCTCCCCCGCCGGATCCACGGGCATTGATGTTGCGAGATAAAGCGATCCATCATTGTCAGCCGCCAAAGAGTACACACTATCGATTCCTGTCGATGGAGCTAGGAGGACGAGCCTAAGGCTATCTCCTGCAAGATCGAACCATTGCAGGAAAAATCTGGAATCGGTATTTCGACCAGATTCGATGAGGGTCGTATCCCACAGGACGAGCTTGCCGGGTAAGAGTTTGTCCTGTTGCGAGAGAATGAGGGTCTTATGATTTGCTGAGAATTCTGCGAGTTCGTTGTAGTAAATTCTATTAAAGGGTCCATACTCCTGATTCGACTTACCATAATCGAGAGCTAGAGCAACAATAAAATCACTGTCGTTGGAAAGGAGAGCGGTACCAAAATCAAGACCCGTTTCATGATCGTAAGGCTTTGAGGCAAAGTAATCGCCCGGGCCATTTAGTGTTTCGCTTTTCGTCAATTTTCCATCTTTGCTGTAAATGTTAAGGAGAATCTGTCCCGGATCCCACCCCCTAGTAGTGCTGCGAGCGAATCCAGAACAAAGCACAGCACTCTCGCCTCCACTATTTGTGGACAAGACTACTGGGAAGACAGGATTTAGACCTGGCGTAGAATACTGATTAATTGTATCTGACCAGGCAAGAGCTCCTGAAACGTCAACGTGTGAGATCCCAAGCACTCCGATCTGAGGTGTATACCCGAAATATCCGCCCCCCGAGCTGTCGGATGAGACTGCAGTCGGGCTCTCTCGTTCAAAACGTCCGGCGTGAAGTTGTGTAGTCGAGAGCCGATTACCAAACGCATCATATCGGATCGCCAAACAGGCCTTCGTTGAATCGTCCTCGCCAACTACACCAGAGACGAGCGGCTGATTCGAATCGGTTACTAAGATGTTTGTTGCCGTTCCTCGAAGCAGATCATTTGGCACATAACTTTTTTCCCACGCAACACGTAGATTAGCTGAGCGGGTCAATATCCCAGTTCCGTGAAGAACGAGTGTATCCCAGGTTGCCGCATTTGTTCGGACAACTAATTTGGCGTCATAAGTCAACGGAAGCTCCGGAGCAAAGCGCACAGAGAATACTTCAGAGTGCGAAGGATCAAGAGTGTCAGGTGTTGTTGAATAGAATAGAAATGATCCCACAAGTGGCGAGAGGAATCTTGCTTGAGTCTTGCCGATATTCTCGATCCGAATCTTCTTCGTCTGTCGTTCTCCGATCTGAACGACCCCGAAGTCAACGAAGTGTGATGAGTACTTGAACGCTGGTAGGAGTGCACTTCCCTTTACATGAAAGACCTCCGCTCGCGGTACTGTATTTGTAAGCAGTCGGAATCGGATGTCATCGCCCGCGCCGTTCCGTGTTGAGTAGGTGATCGTGATTGGAATACTGTCATTTGCCACGACGGAAAACGTCTTTGGAGCAACGCTCACATTTGCACTGTCCGAAATGAATCCAGATACAGTCAGTGTTTTCGAACCAACATTTCTTACTACAATCGTCATGTTCGCACTGCTATCGCTTGGTAACAATCCAAAATCGATATTGCGAGTAGAACTGAGCACGGGCATTGGGTTAGAGTCGCTGTCGTCAATTCGCATGATGTCATCACCACCCGAGTTCTCAGCCCAACCGTACGCGACGCTCTTACTAGTTGGAACAACGTAAGTGATAGGGTCACGACCATTATAACACGATTGCGCGAACCACGACTTACCTGCATCAGTCGTCTTTATGATATAGTCGGCATCTTGCAAGACGACATAGCCAAGAGAATCGAAGAACTGAAACTCGTGAATGTTTCGATCAAAGATGCGAATGCTGCTCCATGACTGACCAGTATCCGTGGAGATGAGGAGCTCCGAATCATTTGATACGTACCAGCTACCAAGAGTCCCAGGACGGACGACTGGAACGCTGGCGGTATTTGGCTTCAGAGCTAGGGAGTCCTTTTTCCAGGTTATGCCCCAATCCCGACTCACGTAGAGCTCTACGGCCGCTGCTAGGTCGGCACCACGATTTATCGCCATACCAGTGCTATCAGATCCGAACTCGATGTTCTGTAAGTCGAATATTGACCCACCCCAGATTTGTCGGTTAGTTCTACCGTCATAAGCATAATGAAGATAGTTTCGGCTTGGATTATATTCGACTACGGAGTATAATCCATAAGTCCATCTTTGCATCGTGTGCCCTAGCACGAAATATTCGAGATCGTCGGAGTATGAAAATGAACTGTTCCAATTCCATGTCTTCCCAAGGTCAATTGATCGAAGAATTATCCCGCCCGAAACTATATTGGGACGGCCATGAATAACCTTAGTGCCATAAATAATCAAGGTATCTCGTGGCAAAAACTTAATGGCATTGAAGCCGATGTCACTCGAATGCTTGAACAGATTGATCTGAGACCACGAAGAGCCTTTGTCGCGACTTATAGAGAAAGCGTTGCCCTGAAAGACTGCAAGCTCGGAGTCGCTAACAATATCAACATCACTATATCCACCCGGAACATGAACGGGATACCAACCTTGCTGCGCGAACGCGGAGAACGGCGAGAGAAGAATTAGCAGGACTACGAAACCAACGCTTCGAATCATAAGGAAGAATCGCAACTTGAATGCTATAGTAAGCGCCGCAGCTGAAAAAGAGTACCCAGTTTCGGGGGCATTTCTGCGTGCCTCTTTTGCCACATAACAAAAAAGACCCTGCCGAAGCAGGGTCTTTTTTGTGTCGAGATGATCTTTAATTACTTCGCGGAAACGAGTTCGACATCGAAGATGAGTGTTGCATTCGGCGGGATGGCTGCGCCTGCACCGCGTGCTCCATAGCCAAGATTGGCTGGAATGATCAGTCGACGTTTTCCACCAATCTTCATTGTGCTGAGGCCTTCGTCCCAACCAGCAATGACCTGCTTAAGGCCGATTTGGAAATCGAACGGAGCGACGTGACCGAATGCCGGGTCTTCGTTCGAATCGAATTTCTTACCATCGAGGAGCATCCCGGTGTAGTTGACCGTGACAGTCTGGCCCTTTGTCGGCGCTGCGCCGGTGCCTACTTTGGAATCGATGTATTGCAAACCTGAAGAAGTTGTTACTGTATCTGACATCTTTTTCGTAGAATTGTTGGATGAAGAAACCGACGAACTGCACGCCGTTGCCGTGAAAAGACAAGCAACGAGCGCAGCTGCGCACCAAAGAATGGTATTTCTCATAACGAAATTTTAAAGTTGAACTTCTGTGACCGCATCTAAGGCGAACGTGAACCAGTGCCCGAAAATGAGCACACTTCGAGCGTCTAAAAACTCCATCGCCAGCAAGCGGGTTCATCCAGTTCGGTGAAATAATTGTGACGGGCTAGGATGATCTCGCAAGTGCTGAAGCGGCTCTGGAGGTCAAGGGGACGGATTTATACCCCATTTTAGGGCCTTGGAGCCTGTAACCCTTTTGCAACTCATGGGTCTTATGGATGAGGACAGCGGTTCAGGTAAGGCAGAATCCGGCAGAATGAAGATCGAAAACGGCGAAGATCTCGCATTTGGAGGACTTTTGGAAGATCCTGTGGAAGGTTCAGACCTCGCCGCAGGCGATATGCTGGAAGCCGAATCGGCCCCGGAGCTTGATGGATCGGATGCAGAAATCTTTAGTGAACTGGGAATTTCGATCTCGAACGAAGCGGCCGTTGAGCCAACCGCAAAAGAGGATGATCAGGATCAGGAGTTGATGCGGGAGTTTATTTCGGGAAGTGACGCAGCATTCGTGCAGCTCTATGCGAAATACGAAACACCCCTGCTCCTCTACTGCCGAAGGATGATGTTCCACGACAAGCTCGCGGAGGATGCCTTCCAGGAGATGTGGATCAAGATCTTCCAATTGCGTACGCGTCAGGTGACGGTCGCAAACTTCCGGGCGCTGCTCTTTCGCAGCACACGGAATCTCTGCCTCAATATGATTCGCCTCGAGCGCTATCGTTCAGCGCCGAGTGAACCCCTGACCAGAGCTCGCGCGAAGGAAGAGACGAGTGCAGGCACAGAACAGGCAGAGATCAAAGTGCTCATCACGCGAGCCCTGCTAAAGTTACCGTTCGATCAGCGTGAAGCGTTTGTAATGCATGAATACTCGGGATATTCCTATCAGGAGATTGCCGAGACGATGGGGACAACGGAAGCAGCAATCAAGGTACGTGCGTTCCGTGCACGTTTGAGACTTCGCAAGCTGATTGCGAGCTGGCTCGGACTTGCCGAAGACGATGATCCGACGAATGTGATTTGACAGCGACAGAACAAAGGCCCATATAGAAGTTTAATGATACGACCATGACGATACGCAACGAAGCAATGATGTCACGCTATTTCGACCGGCTCATGTCGCCCGGCGAAGAGCAGAATTTTCTTATCACGCTCGCCGCCAGCGACGAACTCCGTCTGGCGTTCCGTTCGCAGCTCGAACTGATGAAGGCGATCAGAGACGATAAGCATGATATGCGGCCAATCGCGGAAGTCCGCAGCCGGACGCTGACGGCACTTGGGCTGACGGGCGCAATCACCGCTCCGTTCCTCGAGCAGGCATTGCTTCATGAAGATGCGCAGGCAGCCACGGAGGTCGCGGCTTCAACAATTCGGCATTCGTTCTTCAGTCGCCTCAGTGGAAAAATGTTCTTAGCTGGCTCCGGACTTGCGACCGGATTCCTCGCTGCAGCGCTCTTTTTCGGACAATCTGCTAATATTGGCTCGAAAGGCCCGGCACAGGTTCCTACACCGTCTGTGCAGACACCTATCACTTCTCCGACTGTACAACCTACAGTTGCTGATGCGAAGCACGAATTGAAGAAAGCTTCGAGCATTCGAACGCATTCGGGAGCTGCCGTCAGGAAAGCCGCCACAGTTGAACCGTCTGCATCGACTGATCTGCAGCCTGCTGGGACAAAGTCCGCTACCGACGAGAATGGTCCGGGCGGAATCCAGCTCCAGAAGCACGTAGTCACACCGGATTCGGCGACGAAATAAGCTTCGCAAACTTTAACGGACAATACCTTAATCAAGCGCCCCTCTCACGGTGAAGGTCACCGCTTAGTTTCGGCCTGAATCAGCCCGGGTCAAAGTGAGCGGGTTGACCATTTTTGGTCATTTAAAACCGGGTGAACTTTGCCCCCCGAAATTGCGCTATCATAGGGCAGGATCATGTTGAGTGAGCATGATTAGGATACCTCATTAAGCAGTAGTTGAGTGTTGTGTGCTGGTCATTTGGTCAGCATAGAAATCGGGCTGAGAGCCCAGATGATCGAGGTCGTGGCAAAATTCCCTCAAGTTCACATCAAGATCGCGTTATGGAGGCGGGCCGTACGAAGCGTCTTCTGTTTGCGAAGATGCTTGCCTGTCGCGTTAGTGCTTGCATTCACTCTCATCTTCCTGCCACTTCTAACTCGTGGGCAGGGCGGAGCTCCGCGTCCAATAATGCTCACCTTCGGCGCGACCTATGATGAACATCTCGCTAATACACACATCATAGCGCTGGATAATGGCGAAGCCTGTGGAGTTTTCACGAATGGCAGCGCACCCGGACCCTCGGTCCAGCTCGGACTTTCGATCCCATTCGCTTCAGCATTCTCGTTCGCTCCCGCATTTCGATATCAGGATCTGAGCGCGCATTTTGATACGCGCCCTTCTACCATCCAGCACGGCTTTCAATCGGGTGCGCTCGTTGAGATCGATCGGACACGCCGCTATGATGCGACACTCTCGCAGCTTTCACTGGCTGCGATAGTCAGTTACAATGTGTCAGATGCATTCTCCATCAGCGCCGGACCTTCGTTCGGGACAATCGTAACACACAGCTATTCGGAAACAGAGAGCATCAACTCACCATCGAATGCATCGTACTCGCAGACAAATTTTAGTCAGACAAGACCGATCTCCTCAGGCTCTATCGCAACCCAACAATTTCAAGCGGGGCTCGAAGCCGGCGTAGGATATACGATCCAACTCGGAAGATTCAGTTTCACCCCTCAGCTTCGCGCAAGCCTGCCCATTACCAATATCTCGACCGCAGTCGCGCCTTCGTGGAAGACATATACCATCGGCGCAGGAGTGACACTCTCTCGTGTTCTCATTCCTGCGACGATCGAAGCTCCACCAATTGCACTAGCATCTGAGAAGCCTACAACTGAATCACACGCACACGATGCGGCTACCGCTGTACCTAAGCCAGTGTTATCGGTCTCGATGCGTGTGGTCGGCGTCGCAAAGAACGGCCAGGAAATGAACGAGCCGACACTGAGTATCGAGAAGGTGCATGTGACGGAGGTCTTTCCAACACTCAACTCTGTATTTTTTGACAAAGACGATAGCACGATTCCAGCACGTTATCACCAGTTCGCAACACCTGAAGAGACTCGCGATTTCCGCGATAGCGATCTCTACCGAGCGAGTGCGTTGGAGATCAACCACTTTGTGCTTGATGTGATCGGTAAACGGTTATCGATGTATCACGATGCGTCACTCTCGATCACAGGCACGACAAGTTTAAGCGAAGATCGAGCAAACGCAGGTATTGCGCTGTCGCGCGCCAGGAGCATTGCGAGTTATCTTGAGCAGATTTGGAGGATCGGTCCTGCACGCATTGAACTTCACGCACGGACGCTGCCCGAGATGCCCTCCGATGAGTCAACGCCTACCGGTCAGGCCGAGAATCGCCGTATCGACATTGCATCGAATGTCAATGATGTCCTTGCACCGCTATGGACGGAGCGAACCGAGCATGTGGCTTCGCCGCCCAAGCTCATGTTCTATCCGTATATCGTTCAAAATCGCGGACTCGATTCACTGGTGATCACGGTACGCCAGGGCGATCATATTCTCCAACGCTTTGATGGCCGCAGCGATGGCTCAGCCGGCGAACACCTTTGGACGCTCAATGAAAACTCCGCGCCCACTGGCGACGACTCGCTGGTCTACACCTGCCGTGTTGTTGACAGCGCAGGAAATATTGCAACCACAACCGGCACGATCCACCTACGCAAACAGCAGCACGACACGACCCTGCACGAGACAGAGGAGATCGGAGGCAAACGGCTCGAACGTTATAGTCTGATCCTGTTTGATTATAGCTCCTCGCAATTCGGGCGACGCCAGGCGGAATTACTTATCGACACAATCGCACGAAGCGTCGATCCATCATCGGCGCTTACATTGACCGGCCACACCGATCAAACAGGTGATCCGGCCTTCAATAATAGATTATCCGGCGAGCGCGCATCCACGACTGCCGATGCACTCAGGCTTCGTTGGAAACGCTCGCATCGTCCAACACCGCATATGAGCGTGGAGGCACATGGATCAAGAGATATCCTCTTCGATAATTCTGTACCCGAAGGAAGATTCTTGTCACGAACGGTGCGCATCATGATCGAACACGACACAACTGGTAAGTAAGCAACCGACAATGACCCAGCAAGTGCCAGGAACATGCAATGCAAGGCGGCGCCATCAAGGCGTTGTCGTGTTGATGTTGCTCGCGCTTGTGCAGGTTCTTCCCGGTAGTGCTGAGATAGTTCAAGCGCAGGATTGTGGGATGAACATGCTTCTGCTCACCGACCAAGACCAGTACATCGGTAGGAGCTCTGCACGGGCGATCGAACTGACCGGTGCGTTAACAATGGAATGCTGGGCGAAGGCGACTGGAACGCTTACCAACTCAACCTTTCTCGAAAAAGGTGACGGTGGCTCGATCAGTTATTCGATCGGGATCGATGCGAATGCAAGGTTCAACGTGCGGCTTCGCACGTCTGCTGGAGAGCGCATTTATCAGGGTCAGAGTATCCCCACTCCTTTGAATTGGCATCACTATGCTGCGGTCGTTGTGCCGGGTGACAGCATCTATCTCTATCTTGACGGCAATCACTGGGATACGTTTGGACTTGCAGAGCCAGCGCTCCTTTCGCAGAGTGATTCGCTCCGGGTTGGACTCTCCGTCGTGCAGTCCAGGGTTTCATTCATCGGTGCCATTGACGAAGTTCGATTGTGGTCGAGCGCTCGAACGCAGGCTGATATCCAGTCGAACATGACAAAAACTTTGCAATCGCAGGCTGGTAGTGGACTAGTTGCCTATTATAGTTTTGATGACGCCCCCGGAATCCAGACGATTCATGACTTTTCTGCGCAGTCCGCAAATGCGCATCTATTCGCCCCAAGTACCACGATCGTGCCGAGTTCCTCTCCGGTCGATGGCACGCTGCAAGGTTTCAAGATCGCAGCTCGCGAGCGATTGGTCGATCTCGGTATTCTCAGATGCAAAACCTCATTCGACACGGTCGTTCATTTGTACAATCGTTCTGAAACCGACATCGTTGTTGGATCGCTCGGCTTTGCAAATGGCATGGCTTTTAGCGTTTCAAGTCAGGGGAATATTACGCTCTCGAAAGATTCAACACGTTCGCAAACAGCGAGGATACACTTTACAGCGACGACTGGCGGTCTGTATTCTGACACGCTTGCAGTTGCAAGTTCTTCTACCTGCGGCGGGCTCGTCCGTATTGCCGTGCGTGCGGATCTAAGAACAGTCGCGCTTACCATCGACACAAATGCGCTCCAGTTTGGATCGCTGCCCAATTGTGCCTTGCCAATATCGAGAAGTGTGAAGATTCACAACACGGGCAATGATGACATTCACATCACGACACTGGATTGGTCGCCGCTCACTGACATTACGCTGCTTTCACCTCAATTGCCGATCACGTTGCCTGGCGGCGATGATACGACGCTGGTGTTTCAACTTCCTGCTGGAGCGGATGGCCCTATTTCCACTTCGGCCTCGTTTTTTGCATCGGAATGCGGCGAGCAATTCACAATCACTCTTAGCGGAAGCCGCAACAACATACGTTTTTCGCTTCCGCCTTCTGTAACACTGCCGACACATGACGCGAATCTCACGAGTGTGACGCTCGACACCGTGATCTCGCTTCAGAACAGTGGACTCATACCGTTCTATCTTTCAACAACCACTGTTCAAGGCGCGGGCTATTCCGTCCTTCGCTCACCAACAACGAATTATCTCAAACCTGGAGATACTACTTCAGTCACAATCCGATTCCAGACCGCGACCTGTGGTGACTTTCCTGGTACGCTCGATCTTCATACCAATCAACCATGCACGTTCGATACTGTTGTTCCACTGCAGATCCATGTCGGCCCTCCAACCCTATCTGCGGAGACTAACCACTATCAACTCGGTTCGACCTGCACGACGATCGACACGGTACTGCGAATAACCAATTCCAGCGATGTACCCGTGCTGGTGAGAAATCTTGTGTTCAGCCAGGGCAGTGTATTTAGCGTGACAAAGCGTGTATTTCCAGACACGCTCGCAGCACATTCGACCTTCACAATCCCCATCACATTCTCGCCTGTACACGCTGGCGATTATGACGCTGTAGCGCACGCGATCATTGTGCCGTGCGGAGACCTTGCGTTTACAGTAACCGCTTCGGCAGGGTTGAAAGGAGTGCATGTCTCTGACACACTCCTTGGATTTGGACGCGGATGTGATATCACTCCGGTCAGCAGGTTTCTAGAGATCACGAACGACAACTCGACCGATGTCATCGTCGGCACGGCGGATATTATCGGTGCACCAAAGTTTTCGATCGTATCGCCGACTCCGCCATTTACTGTCGCCGCACATACCAAGCACACAGTTGAGATTCTGTATCATGCGACTACTCCTGGCCGAGATGATGCCTTGCTTACACTTCGATCGGCCGATAGCTGTCTTATTAATCGCATTCATCTGACTGGCTCACGCGAAACACCTCACCTTATATGGAGCGACGTTCGACTCGAGTTCGATACTACCTGTGAAGGCGATACAGCATTTTCCAACGTAGTGATTTATAACGCTGGCGCCGACACCGTAGACATTGCGCAGACTCGGCTAACAGGATCGGCTCAATTCAGACTTGATAACAGCACGATGAAGATCCCTGCCGGTGACTCGGGATCTGTTCATGTTCGTTACATTCCGAAAGGGTTCGGCAATCAGTCAGGCATACTTTCATTCACAACAGGGCCATGCACGACCGTCTATACGATGCCGGTGCATGGCTCATCGGGCCCGGCGCCTTCATTGAAACTGAGCGATACCGTTCTGAATTTTGGCAAGGTGCGTGCCGGGGATTCAGTTGAGCTTTGCGCGACGCTCATCAACCTGAGTTGTTCGGCGATCAGCATTGATCCCTCGCGCATCAAACTTCCGG